>OGSH01000474.1_pt1 | contig 20239 bp, 17 predicted proteins | sample 1573821 | NCBI WGS metagenome assembly OGSH01 (sample SAMN03295845, study PRJEB24534) | human gut metagenome | isolation source: fecal sample 5 from infant 6 | host: Homo sapiens | place: USA: Pittsburgh, PA | collected 2014-07 | reverse complement strand
CCGATGGTAGTGTGGGGTCTCCCCATGTGAGAGTAGGGAACTGCCAGGCATCAAATTAAGTAGTAAGCCGGTGCATAAATCCGGTGGTTACAGAAGTATTCGGTGGAGCGGTAGTTCAGTCGGTTAGAATACCTGCCTGTCACGCAGGGGGTCGCGGGTTCGAGTCCCGTCCGTTCCGCCACTTATTAAGACATTAAGCCTGCCTTGTTGGCAGGCTTAATGGCAAAAAAACTTTAGGGGCGTAGCTCAGTTGGTAGAGCACCGGTCTCCAAAACCGGGTGTCGCGAGTTCGAGTCTCTCCGCCCCTGCCATATAGAATCCTTTGCTTCGGCAAAGGATTTTTTTTGCCTGAAACATTGCAGAAAACTCTCTTCTTAATTTTCAGCCAGCATCCCTGCTGGCTGATGCATCAATCCATTACATTGATTTTTAACAGATCTTTTATCTGTGATTGCTTATCACTGTTTTGCAGCCAAATTGCATACAGCGGCCTGGTAAGCGTGGTGGAATCCATCACGGTGTGCAGCCCTGGTTTAGTGTCTGCCCAGCGAACAGGTAACCAGGTACAACCTTTCAGCAGGGGCAGCTGCTGACAGGCGATCTCTGCCGAGCTGGTCGTTAACTGCGGAACATCATCAGGTGCAATCAGTCCCGTCTCGTGCTGCTGAAAATCCGGCCCCCATTCCAGGCGTAAATAGGTCAGGTCTGCCTTCATCATCGAAGGTTCAGACGCATAAAGTGCCAGGCCAAACTGGCCCACAATCTGGCTGCTAAATTCGTCCATCTTGGGGGCTTCGGTTGTGATCAGAAGATCAAGCTGGCGCTCATGAAGTTGCTTAACCAGCGACTGCCGTTGCGCAATCCTGGCTTCAAATTGCAGGTGGCCATGTGAATGATACAACCGGGTAAGCCACTGACTTAGCATGCATTCCCACAGAGAAGCGCTGGCTCCTATCGAGAACTCATTATGCCTCGAAGTATGTGCCACCTCTTTACGTGCCGCCTGCCAGGTATTCATGAGCGTTTCTGCGTACGGCAGCAGTTTCTCACCGGCAGGCGTTAAGCGAATATTGTTGCGATGGCGGGTAAAAAGATTCACACCCAGTTGATTTTCCAGCTGTCGAATACGAAAACTGACTGCTGACTGCGTCAGGTAAAGGGCTTCAGCTGCTCGCCCAAAGTGGCGTGTTCTGCTCACTTCAAGGAAAGTTTTAAGCAATTCCGTATCCACATCTTTCTCCGCAAAATTATTTGTCGTTATGATTTAAATGTTTTGTTTTACACTCTGTCAAGCGTAACTAATACTCCGCGCCATAAATAGCTCGGCCAAAGAATGAGGAGCGTGTAGGATGGCGGAAAGCTTTACGACGACTAATCGTTTTTTCGACAATAAACATTATCCGCGCGGGTTCTCTCGTCACGGCGATTTCACCATCAAAGAAGCTCAACTGCTTGAGCGCCATGGTTATGCCTTTAACGAGCTGGATCTGGGTAAGCGTGAACCTGCAACCGAAGACGAAAAACAGTTTGTTTCTGTTTGCCGTGGTGAGCGTGAGCCGGAGTCTGAAGCGGAACGCGTATGGATCAAGTACATGGCGCGCATTAAGCGTCCTAAGCGCTTCCATACGCTGTCTGGCGGTAAGCCGCAGATGGAAGGTGCAGAAGACTACACCGAGTCTGATGACTAAAATAAAGAGAAGGGGCTACGGCCCCTTTTTTTATGCCAGCAATTTCTGCAAATGCAGCAGCAAACGATCGATAGCGCGGTAGCTCAGCGCCTCCTGCAAATGTTTCCTCTCAATGTCAGTGCACCCCTCCACGTCAGCAATAGTTCTGGCCACCTTCAGCAAACGCTGCCACGCACGTATGGACAGTCCGAACCGCGTCAACGTCTCCTCCAGCCATCCCGCATCCTCAACGTTAAGAGAACAAAACTGCCGGATCCCGGCATTATCCAGCCGTGCATTCAGCCTGTTCTGACGAGCGTACTGCCGCGTCTGGGCTGCAATCACCCGTTCGCGTACCTCCGCTGAGCTTTCACCCGTTATGCCCGTTTGCCTGAGCAGACCCGGCGGGGGAAGGGGAATTTCGAGGGATAAATCGAAACGGTCGAGGAACGGGCCGGATAACTTACCCAGATAGCGCAATGTTTGCTCTGGTGTACAGCGGTTATGGTTTCCCTGGTAGTGACCCGTCGGGCTGGGATTCATCGCCGCGACCAGCTGAAACTGCGCGGGATAGCTTATTTTGGCTCGCGTGCGTGAGATATGTATCTCACCGGATTCAATGGGCTCCCTCAGGGCATCCAGCACTCGGCGCTCAAACTCAGGCAGCTCATCAAGAAACAGAATGCCATTGTGTGCCAGCGAGATCTCTCCAGGCCCCGGAATCGCCCCGCCACCGACCATTGCCGTCAGTGAAGCGCTATGATGCGGGGAACGAAAAGGACGACGGCGCCACTGTTTTTGCAACGACGTCGAACTGATAAGGCTATATATGGCGGCACTTTCCAGCGCTTCATGATTATTGAGCGGTGGAAGTAACCCACTCAACCTGCTTGCCAGCATGGTTTTACCCGTACCCGGCGGGCCAATTAACAGAAGATTGTGTCCACCTGCAGCCGTAATCTCCAGCGCCCGTTTCCCTTGCTCCTGCCCCATAATCTCGCTGAGATCCTCCGGTGCATCCGCTATAGCATCATCACACTCCTCCGGCTCGGACAGTTCATGACGCCCTTCCAGCCAGGCACAAACTTCCTGTAAATGCCCTGCGATGAGACACCCCTTCTCGGCGATAAGACTCACTTCTGATGCGTTTTCATTGGCGACAATGATTTGCCGTCCTGCTCGTATGGCTTCCAGCGCTCCCGATATCGCACCGGGAACGCCTCTTAACGCGCCTGTAAGCGCGAGTTCGCCAACGAACTCATACGAGCCTAGCCGTGTCGTATTAAGCTGCTCAGAAGCCGCGAGAAGGGCAATTGCGATAGGTAAATCGTATCGTCCCCCCTCTTTAGGCAGATCGGCGGGGGCAAGGTTGATGGTGATCTTCTTCGCGGGGAAGGTATAACCGCTATTTATTATTGCGCTGCGAACGCGATCCCTGGCCTCTTTAACCGTCGTTTCAGGTAACCCGACAAGAGTGAGTCCGGGTAGCCCATTGCTCAAATGAACCTCGACGGAAATAAGCGGTGCCTTTACCCCGAGAGCCGCACGCGTATAAACAACTGACAGTGACATTTGCACTACCTCCTGGTGTGACTATGCCAGCGCCGGTTTTGTCTGTTTAGCATCATTTTGCGAATTTACGCCGCTCATTCAGAGATTTTAAGCGCACACTGATACCCTTGCATAACCGTGGAAACCTCCTCGCAGAATGTAAAAAGCCCCGTTTTGACGGTAAGAACCGCAGTGAAAAAATGAGAAATATTCATTTTCTAATTTCCGTATATAAAACAACGGTTTTTAGAAATATGATTCGCTACCTAATCAAATTCGTCATAAATAAATCTTGTGTTTGATTTAAAAACTGTGATAACTCTTTAGGTATTCCTTCGAACAAGATGCAAAAAGAACTGAAAATGACAGCCCTTCTACGAGTGATTAGCCTGGTCGTGATTAGCGTGGTGGTGATTATTATCCCACCGTGCGGGGCTGCACTTGGACGAGGAAAGGCTTAGAAATCAAGCCTTAACGAACTAAGACCCCCGCACCGAAAGGTCCGGGGGTTTTTTTATGACTAAAAAACGTAAATGAGGAGCAGAGAATGACGACTAGCACAAAATTCTGTTTCTCCCGATTTATGACGGGGAACTAACTATGAATGGGGCACAGTGGGTAGTACATGCGTTGCGCGCGCAGGGAGTCGAAACCGTATTCGGTTATCCGGGTGGCGCAATTATGCCGATTTACGATGCACTGTATGACGGCGGCGTGGAACATCTCTTGTGCCGACACGAGCAGGGCGCAGCGATGGCAGCCATCGGTTATGCCCGCGCGACCGGTAAAACCGGCGTGTGTATGGCGACTTCAGGCCCGGGCGCGACGAACCTGATCACCGGCCTGGCTGACGCGCTGCTGGATTCCGTTCCCGTTGTCGCCATCACCGGGCAGGTGGCGTCTCCGTTCATCGGTACCGATGCTTTTCAGGAAGTCGACGTCCTCGGTTTATCGCTGGCCTGCACCAAACACAGCTTCCTCGTCCAGTCTCTGGAAGAGCTGCCGCGCGTAATGGCAGAAGCGTTCGACGTGGCAAACTCAGGTCGTCCTGGTCCGGTACTGGTCGATATCCCGAAAGATATCCAGGTGGCACTCGGCGATCTGGAACCGCACTTCTCTACCGTTGAAAGCGACGATGTCTTTCCGGAAGCGGAAGTTGAAGAGGCCCGTCAGATGCTGGCCCAGGCGAAACAGCCAATGCTGTACGTCGGCGGTGGCGTCGGCATGGCACAGGCCGTGCCTGCCCTGCGCGAATTTATCGCAACAACGCAGATGCCAGCGACCTGCACGTTGAAAGGTCTCGGTGCAGTCGACGCGGATTACCCCTACTATCTGGGCATGCTGGGGATGCACGGCACCAAAGCGGCAAACCTGGCGGTGCAGGAGTGCGATCTGCTCATCGCCGTAGGTGCCCGTTTTGACGACCGCGTCACCGGCAAGCTGAATACCTTTGCGCCGAACGCCAAAGTCATCCATATGGATATCGACCCGGCGGAAATGAACAAGCTGCGTCAGGCGCATGTCGCCTTGCAGGGCGATCTCAACGCGCTGTTACCGGCATTGCAGCAGCCGCTGGATATCAACGCATGGCGTCAGCACACCGCTGATATGCGCGCCGAGCATGCCTGGCGTTACGACCACCCCGGCGAGGCCATCTACGCGCCGCTGCTGTTGAAGCAGTTGTCCGACCGTAAACCGGCTGACAGCGTCGTCACCACCGACGTAGGCCAGCACCAGATGTGGTCCGCGCAGCACATGACCTACACCCGTCCGGAAAACTTCATCACCTCCAGCGGCTTGGGTACCATGGGCTTCGGTCTGCCGGCAGCCGTTGGCGCGCAGGTTGCTCGCCCGAACGATACCGTTATCTGTATCTCCGGTGACGGCTCCTTCATGATGAACGTTCAGGAGCTCGGCACCGTTAAGCGCAAGCAGTTACCGCTGAAGATCGTGTTGCTTGATAACCAGCGTTTAGGGATGGTTCGCCAGTGGCAACAGCTGTTCTTCCAGGAGCGTTACAGCGAAACGACGCTCACCGATAACCCCGATTTCCTCACCCTGGCCAGCGCCTTCGGCATCCCTGGTCAGCACATCACCCGTAAAGATCAGGTTGAAGCGGCGCTCGACACCATGCTGAACAGCGATGGGCCTTACCTGCTTCATGTCTCAATCGACGAACTCGAGAACGTCTGGCCGTTGGTACCGCCTGGTGCCAGTAACTCACAAATGATGGAGAAATTATCATGATGCAGCATCAGGTCGCCGTACAGGCTCGCTTCAACCCGGAAACCTTAGAACGCGTTTTGCGTGTGGTGCGTCATCGTGGTTTTCAGATTTGCTCTATGAATATGGAGACGGCCACTGACGCCCGGAATATCAGTATCGAATTAACCGTTGCCAGCCCGCGGTCGGTCGACTTACTGTTTAGTCAGTTATCAAAGCTGGTAGACGTTGCCCATGTTGCCATCTGCCAGAGCACAACCACATCACAACAAATCCGCGCTTAAGCGTGACAGGACGAAAAAATGACGACAAAAAAAGCTGATTACATTTGGTTCAACGGTGAGATGGTTCGCTGGGAGGACGCGAAGGTCCACGTGATGTCCCACGCGCTGCACTACGGTACCTCCGTATTTGAAGGCATCCGCTGCTACGATTCTCACAAAGGGCCAGTGGTGTTCCGCCATCGCGAACACATGCAGCGTCTGCATGACTCAGCCAAAATTTATCGTTTTCCGGTTTCACAAAGCGTTGATGAGCTGATGGAAGCCTGCCGCGACGTGATCCGTAAAAACAACCTGACCAGCGCCTATATCCGTCCGCTGGTCTTCGTGGGTGACGTCGGTATGGGCGTGAACCCGCCAGCCGGCTATACCACAGATGTGATCATTGCCGCGTTCCCGTGGGGTGCTTACCTGGGTGCAGAAGCCCTGGAGCAGGGGATCGACGCAATGGTCTCTTCCTGGAACCGCGTTGCGCCAAACACTATCCCGACCGCCGCGAAAGCAGGCGGGAACTATCTCTCCTCATTGCTGGTCGGTAGCGAAGCGCGCCGCCACGGCTATCAGGAAGGTATCGCCCTCGACGTAAATGGCTACATCTCTGAAGGTGCAGGTGAAAACCTGTTTGAAGTGAAAGACGGCATTTTGTTCACGCCGCCATTCACCTCGTCCGCGCTGCCGGGCATCACCCGCGACGCCATCATCAAGCTGGCGAAAGATCTGGGTATCGAAGTACGCGAGCAGGTACTGTCCCGCGAATCCCTGTATCTGGCAGATGAAGTGTTTATGTCCGGTACTGCGGCTGAAATCACGCCGGTACGCAGCGTGGACGGTATCCAGGTGGGCGAAGGCCGCTGCGGTCCGGTCACCAAACGTATTCAGCAAGCGTTCTTTGGCCTCTTCACCGGCGAAACAGAAGATAAATACGGCTGGTTGGATCAGGTTAATCACTAAGCATAAATTTGGGACGGCACGCACCGTCCCATTAAATAGTCAGACGGGAGTCAATAAAGCATGCCTAAGTATCGTTCAGCCACCACCACCCACGGCCGTAATATGGCGGGAGCCCGCGCGCTGTGGCGCGCCACCGGAATGACCGACGCCGATTTCGGCAAGCCGATTATCGCCGTGGTGAACTCCTTCACCCAGTTTGTACCGGGCCACGTGCACCTGCGCGATCTCGGTAAGCTGGTTGCCGAGCAAATCGAAGCCTCCGGCGGCGTGGCGAAAGAGTTCAACACCATTGCGGTGGATGACGGTATCGCGATGGGGCACGGGGGCATGCTCTATTCACTGCCGTCGCGCGAGCTGATCGCCGACTCCGTAGAGTACATGGTGAACGCCCACTGCGCCGATGCGATGGTCTGCATCTCCAACTGCGACAAAATCACCCCGGGGATGCTGATGGCCTCTCTGCGCCTGAACATTCCGGTGATCTTCGTCTCCGGCGGCCCGATGGAAGCGGGGAAAACCAAGCTCTCCGACAAAATCATCAAGCTCGACCTGGTTGATGCGATGATCCAGGGCGCGGACCCGAAAGTCTCTGACGAGCAGAGCGACCAGGTGGAACGCTCTGCGTGTCCGACCTGCGGCTCCTGTTCCGGTATGTTCACCGCCAACTCCATGAACTGCCTGACCGAAGCGCTGGGTCTTTCTCAGCCGGGCAACGGCTCGCTGCTGGCGACCCACGCCGACCGTAAGCAGCTGTTCCTCAACGCCGGTAAGCGCATCGTTGAGCTGACCAAACGCTACTACGAGCAGGACGACGCCAGCGCGCTGCCGCGCAACATCGCCAGCAAGGCCGCGTTTGAGAACGCGATGACGCTGGATATCGCCATGGGCGGCTCCACCAACACCGTTCTGCACCTGCTGGCCGCCGCGCAGGAAGCCGAAATCGACTTCACCATGAGCGACATCGACAAGCTCTCCCGCAAAGTCCCGCAGCTGTGTAAAGTCGCGCCGAGCACCCAGAAGTACCATATGGAAGACGTACACCGCGCGGGCGGCGTGCTGGGCATTCTCGGCGAGCTGGATCGCGCCGGGCTGCTGAACCGTGACGTGAAAAACGTGCTTGGCCTGACGCTGCCTGAGTCGCTGGACCAGTACGACGTCATGCTGACCAAAGACGACGCGGTGAAAAAGATGTTCCGCGCCGGTCCTGCCGGTATTCGTACCACCCAGGCGTTCTCGCAGGATTGTCGCTGGGATACGCTGGACGATGACCGCACCGAAGGCTGCATCCGCTCGCTGGAACATGCCTACAGCAAAGACGGCGGTCTGGCCGTGCTGTACGGTAACTTCGCGGAAAACGGCTGCATCGTGAAAACCGCAGGCGTGGACGACAGCATCCTGAAATTCACCGGTCCGGCGAAGGTATACGAAAGCCAGGATGAAGCGGTAGACGCGATTCTCGGCGGCAAAGTGGTGGAAGGCGACGTGGTTGTTATTCGCTACGAAGGACCGAAAGGCGGCCCGGGCATGCAGGAGATGCTCTACCCAACCACCTTCCTGAAATCTATGGGACTCGGTAAAGCGTGTGCGCTGATCACCGACGGACGTTTTTCCGGCGGCACCTCCGGCCTTTCTATCGGCCACGTTTCCCCTGAAGCGGCAAGCGGCGGCAACATCGCCATCATCGAAGACGGTGACCTGATCGAAATCGACATTCCGAATCGCGGCATTCAGCTGAAGCTGAGCGACCAGGAAATTGCGGCCCGTCGTGAAGCGCAGGAAGCCCGCGGCGATAAAGCCTGGACGCCGAAAGACCGCCAGCGTGAAGTCTCCTTCGCCCTGCGCGCCTATGCGAGCCTTGCCACCAGTGCAGATAAAGGCGCGGTGCGCGATAAATCTAAACTTGGGGGCTAATGATGGCCGAGTCACAACCCTTATCCGCCGCCCCTGAGGGGGCGGAATACCTGAGAGCGGTACTACGCGCGCCGGTCTATGAAGCCGTGCAGGTCACGCCCCTGCAGAAAATGGAAAAACTCTCTTCGCGCCTCGACAACGTCATTCTGGTGAAGCGCGAAGACCGCCAGCCGGTGCACAGCTTTAAGCTGCGCGGCGCCTACGCGATGATGGCCGGGCTGACCGACGAGCAAAAAGCGCGCGGCGTGATTACCGCGTCGGCGGGCAACCACGCCCAGGGCGTGGCGTTCTCGTCTGCTCGTCTGGGGCTGAAGGCGCTGATCGTGATGCCGGTTGCTACCGCAGATATCAAAGTCGACGCGGTGCGCGGTTTCGGCGGCGAAGTGCTGCTCCACGGCGCCAACTTTGACGAAGCCAAAGCCAAAGCGATTGAGCTGGCGCAGCAGCAGGGCTTTACCTGGGTGCCGCCGTTCGACCACCCGATGGTGATTGCCGGGCAGGGCACGCTGGCGCTGGAACTGCTGCAGCAGGATGCCCATCTCGACCGCGTCTTCGTTCCGGTTGGCGGCGGTGGCCTGGCCGCAGGCGTGGCGGTGCTGATCAAACAGCTGATGCCGCAGATCAAAGTCATCGCCGTTGAAGCGGAAGATTCTGCCTGCCTGAAGGCGGCGCTGGATGCGGGTCATCCGGTGGACCTGCCGCGCGTCGGGCTGTTTGCCGAGGGCGTGGCGGTGAAGCGCATTGGGGACGAAACCTTCCGCCTGTGCCAGGAATATCTCGACGATATCGTCACGGTTGATAGCGACGCCATCTGCGCGGCGATGAAGGATCTGTTCGAAGATGTGCGCGCGGTGGCGGAACCGTCAGGCGCGCTGGCGCTGGCGGGGATGAAAAAATACATCGCCCAGCACAACATTCGCGGCGAGCGTCTGGCGCACGTGCTGTCTGGTGCGAACGTGAACTTCCACGGTCTGCGCTACGTTTCCGAGCGCTGCGAGCTGGGTGAACAGCGTGAAGCGCTGCTGGCGGTGACGATTCCTGAAGAGAAGGGCAGCTTCCTGAAGTTCTGCCAGCTGCTGGGCGGCCGTTCGGTGACGGAATTTAACTACCGTTTTGCCGATGCCAAAGACGCCTGCATTTTTGTCGGCGTGCGTCTGAGCCGCGGCGTGGAGGAGCGCAAAGAGATCCTCAACCTGCTGCATGAGGGCGGCTACAGCGTGGTCGATCTCTCTGACGATGAGATGGCGAAGCTGCACGTGCGCTACATGGTCGGCGGGCGTCCATCAAAGCCGCTCAGGGAACGTCTGTTCAGCTTCGAGTTTCCGGAATCCCCGGGCGCGCTGCTCAAGTTCCTGCACACGCTGGGCACGCACTGGAATATTTCACTATTCCACTACCGCAGCCACGGCACCGACTACGGCCGCGTGCTGGCGGCGTTCGAACTGGGCGAGCACGAGCCGGATTTCGAAACGCGGCTGAACGAGCTGGGCTATGAGTGCCACGACGAAACCCATAACCCGGCGTTCAGGTTCTTCCTGGCGGGCTAGTGGTTCGGCAATATCTGCCAGAACGCATCAATAAGCGGCTCATGCAGCCGCTTTTTTTGTGCGCACACGCCAAGCTCAAACGGCGTCTTCTCGTCGCTGCGCTCCAGAATCATCACGCGATTGCGCACCGGTTCGGGGCTGTTTTCCAGCACTACTTCCGGCAGCAGCGCCACGCCGCAGCCGAGCGCCACCATCGACACCATCGCCTCGTGGCCGCTGACCGTGGCGTAAATCGACGGATTGCTGATTTTCTGACGGCGGAACCACAGCTCGATGCGGCGGCGCACCGGCCCCTGATCGGCCATGATAAAAGGTACCGTCGACCAGTCCGGTTTTTCCACCGACACCTGGTTACGCACCGGGCAGGGTAGCGCCGGGGCAATCAGCACCACCGCCAGATTCTCCAGCATCGAGAACGCTACCGCGCCCGGCAGGGTTTCGGGTTTTCCGGCGATGGCGAGATCCGCTTCGCCCGTCACCACTTTTTCCATTGCGTCGGAGGCGTCGCCGGTGGTGAGCTTAATTTCTACCGACGGATGTGCCGCGCGAAAGCGGTCAAGGATGGGCGGCAGATGGCTGTAGGCGGCGGTCACGGAGCAGAAAATATGCAGCTCACCGGAGAGTGACGGCCCCTGCTGGTCAATCGAGTGCCGCAGCTGCTGGTACTGCAACAGCGTCTGCTGGGCAAAATTGCGCAGCTCTTCACCCGCTTCCGTGAGGGTGACGGTGCGGTTATCACGCACGAACAGCGGCTGGCCGAGGTCTTCCTCAAGCCGCTGGATCTGGCGTGAAAGCGTGGAGGGGCTAACGTGCATCGCCCGGGCGCTGCGGCCAAAATGGCGGCTTTCCGCCAGGTGCAGGAACATTTTCAGATCGCGTAAATCCACCGATTCCACTCCCTCTTTTTACATTGCAAAAATTGCAACATGACGTTGTGAATATATCAATTTCCGCAATAAATTTCCTGTTGTAATGTGGGTACATTCTCGCTGAAACGCGAACCGAACAATAAGACACACAACATCACGAGGTATCACCCATGGCTAACTACTTTAATACACTGAACTTGCGCCAGCAGCTGGCGCAGCTGGGCAAATGCCGCTTCATGGCGCGCGATGAATTTGCCGATGGCGCGAGCTACCTTCAGGGTAAAAAAGTGGTCATCGTCGGCTGTGGCGCACAGGGTCTGAACCAGGGCCTGAACATGCGTGACTCCGGTCTGGATATCTCCTACGCTCTGCGCAAAGAAGCAATTGCCGAGAAGCGCGCTTCCTGGCGTAAAGCGACCGAAAACGGCTTCAAAGTGGGTACCTACGAAGAGCTGATCCCGCAGGCGGATCTGGTGGTTAACCTGACCCCGGACAAGCAGCACTCTGACGTTGTGCGTTCCGTACAGCCGCTGATGAAAGACGGCGCCGCGCTGGGTTACTCCCACGGCTTCAACATCGTTGAAGTGGGCGAGCAGATCCGTAAAGACATCACCGTGGTGATGGTGGCGCCGAAGTGTCCGGGTACCGAAGTACGTGAAGAGTACAAACGTGGCTTCGGCGTGCCGACCCTGATCGCGGTTCACCCGGAAAACGATCCGAAAGGCGAAGGTATGGCGATTGCCAAAGCATGGGCAGCGGCGACCGGCGGCCACCGTGCGGGCGTACTGGAATCGTCCTTCGTTGCCGAAGTGAAATCTGACCTGATGGGCGAGCAGACCATTCTGTGCGGCATGCTGCAGGCCGGTTCTCTGCTGTGCTTCGACAAGCTGGTGGAAGAAGGCACCGACCCGGCCTACGCGGAAAAACTGATCCAGTTCGGCTGGGAAACCATCACCGAAGCGCTGAAGCAGGGCGGTATTACGCTGATGATGGACCGTCTGTCCAACCCGGCAAAACTGCGTGCTTACGCGCTGTCTGAACAGCTGAAGACCATCATGGCGCCGCTGTTCCAGAAACATATGGACGACATCATCTCCGGCGAGTTCTCTTCCGGCATGATGGCAGACTGGGCGAACGATGATAAGAAACTGCTGACCTGGCGTGAAGAGACCGGTAAAACCGCGTTCGAAACCGCGCCACAGTATGAAGGTAAAATCGGCGAGCAGGAGTACTTCGATAAAGGCGTTCTGATGATCGCGATGGTGAAAGCAGGCGTTGAGCTGGCGTTCGAAACCATGGTGGATTCCGGTATCATCGAAGAGTCTGCGTACTACGAATCACTGCACGAGCTGCCGCTGATCGCGAACACCATCGCCCGTAAGCGTCTGTACGAAATGAACGTGGTGATCTCTGATACCGCAGAATACGGTAACTACCTGTTCTCTTACGCCTGCGTACCGCTGCTGAAAGAGTTTATGACCACTCTGCAGACGGGCGATCTGGGTAAAGCGATTGCGGAAGGTGCGGTGGATAACGCGCAGCTGCGTGATGTTAACGAAGCGATTCGCAGCCACCAGATCGAGAAAGTGGGCCACAAACTGCGTGGCTACATGACCGATATGAAGCGTATTGCGGTAGCGGGTTAACAACAGGGGCGGGCTGATGCCCTCACCCGCCCCTCTCCCACAGGGAGAGGGTGCAAACATTAAAGGCCTTCTCTTAGAGAAGGCCTTGTTGTTTATTTCCGATACAGTACTTTAATAATGTGATACCCGAACTGGGTATGCAGCGGGCCGGTTGGCTCCAGCACCGGGCAGGAGAACACCACTTTATCGAACGCCGGAACCATCTGGCCCTGACGGAACTCACCCAGATCGCCGCCGCGTTTGCCTGACGGACAGATAGAGTGCTTCTTCGCCAGCTTGCCGAAGTCGGCACCGTTTTTAATCTGCTCCAGAAGATCTAAAGCCAGTTTCTCTTCTTTAACGAGGATGTGCACTGCTGCTGCTGTTTTTGCCATGATCGTGCCTTGAATAGGTTGAAATAAATCGGGGCGCAATATATCACGCGTCAGCGGCGATATAGCACCTTAATGATATGGTAGCCAAATTTGGTTTTTACCGGGCCGTAGGGCTTCGGAAGCGGGCAGCTAAAGACCGCCCGATCGAACGGGCCGACCATCGCACCTTGTTGAAACTCGCCGAGATCCCCGCCATTGCGTCCGGACGGGCATTTAGAGTAACGCTTCGCCAGATGATCAAAGCTGATGCCGCGCTCCAGCTTGGCCAGGATCTCCTGAGCCAGTTTCTCTTCTTTTACCAGAATATGCAGGGCTGCTGCGGTCTTTTTCATGGTTCTGCTCTACGGGTTAAACGCGATTTCTCCACTTTATCATTAGCCGGTAAATCTGCGCCCGGCTTTCTGCTACAATCCACACCCCGTTCGAAGATTGAGCAACACTCCCATGCGTTTAAACCCTGGACAACAACAAGCGGTCGAATTCGTTACTGGACCATGCCTGGTGCTGGCAGGGGCCGGTTCGGGTAAAACCCGCGTGATCACCAACAAAATCGCCCATCTGATCCACAACTGTGGATATCAGGCGCGACACATTGCGGCGGTCACCTTTACCAATAAAGCGGCGCGCGAGATGAAAGAGCGCGTCGGTCAGACGCTGGGTCGTAAAGAGGCACGCGGCCTGATGATTTCCACTTTCCACACGCTGGGGCTGGATATCATCAAACGCGAGTATGCGGCGCTGGGAATGAAGTCCAACTTCTCGCTCTTCGATGACACCGATCAGGTGGCGCTGCTCAAAGAGCTCACCGAGGGGCTCATCGAAGATGACAAAGTGCTGTTGCAGCAGCTGATCTCGACGATCTCGAACTGGAAAAACGATCTGATGACGCCGGCCCAGGCCGCGGCGATCGCCAAAGGTGAACGGGATCGGATCTTCGCCCACTGCTACGGTCTGTACGATGCGCATATGAAAGCGTGTAACGTGCTGGACTTTGACGATCTGATCCTGCTGCCCACGCTGCTGCTGCAGCGCAATGAAGAGGTGCGCGAGCGCTGGCAGAACAAAATCCGCTACCTGCTGGTGGATGAATATCAGGACACCAACACCAGCCAGTACGAGCTGGTGAAGCTGCTGGTGGGGCAGCGCGCGCGTTTCACCGTGGTAGGCGACGACGACCAGTCAATTTACTCCTGGCGCGGTGCGCGCCCACAAAACCTGGTGCTGCTGAGCAAAGATTTCCCGGCCCTGCAGGTGATTAAGCTGGAGCAAAACTACCGCTCCTCCGGGCGTATCCTGAAGGCGGCAAACATCCTGATTGCCAATAACCCGCACGTATTTGAGAAGCGTCTGTTCTCCGAACTGGGCTACGGCACGGAGCTGAAAGTGCTCAGCGCCAACAATGAGGATCATGAAGCGGAGCGCGTGACGGGCGAGCTTATCGCTCACCACTTCGTCAACAAAACCGAATATAAGGATTACGCGATCCTCTATCGCGGCAATCACCAGTCGCGCGTCTTTGAAAAGATGCTGATGCAGAACCGCATTCCGTACAAAATCTCGGGCGGCACGTCGTTCTTCTCGCGGCCAGAAATCAAAGATCTGCTGGCCTATCTGCGCGTGCTCACTAACCCGGATGACGACAGCGCGTTTCTGCGCATCGTGAATACGCCTAAACGCGAGATTGGCCCGGCGACGCTGCAAAAGCTCGGCGAGTGGGCGATGACCCGCAACAAAAGTATGTTTACCGCCAGCTTCGACATGGGGCTGAGCCAGACGTTAACCGGACGCGGGTATGATTCGTTAACCCGCTTCACCCACTGGCTTGGCGAAGTGCAGCGTCTCGCGGAGCGGGAGCCGGTGGCGGCGGTGCGCGATCTCATTCACGGCATTGACTATGAGTCCTGGCTGTATGAAACCTCAGCCAGCCCGAAAGCGGCTGAGATGCGCATGAAAAACGTTAACCAGCTCTTCAGCTGGATGACCGAAATGCTGGAGGGCTCTGAAATCGACGAGCCAATGACCCTGACGCAGGTGGTCACCCGCTTTACCCTGCGCGACATGATGGAGCGCGGCGAGAGCGAAGAAGAGGCCGATCAGGTTCAGCTGATGACGCTGCATGCGTCAAAAGGGCTGGAGTTCCCGTATGTGTATCTGGTCGGCATGGAAGAGGGATTGTTGCCGCACCAGAGCAGCATTGATGAAGATAACGTCGACGAGGAGCGTCGCCTGGCCTACGTGGGGATCACCCGCGCGCAGAAAGAGCTGACGTTCACGCTGTGTAAAGAGCGCCGCCAGTATGGTGAACTGGTACGCCCGGAGCCGAGTCGTTTCCTGCTGGAACTGCCGCAGGATGACCTGATCTGGGAACAGGAGCGCAAAGTGATTACCGCAGAAGAGCGGATGCACAAGGGACAGGCTAACGTGGCGAACATCCGCGCCATGCTGGCAAAAGCCAAAGAGAAAGGATAATTCCGTAGGGATCTGTAGGCCGGGTAAGGCGAAGCCGCCACCCGGCAATGTTCAGCGTATTACTTTACCTCAAGCACCCAGTGCACGTAGCTCTGCCACTGGCACTCCTGTTCGATCATCTCGGCCCCTAACGGGTGACGATCAATCCAGTTCTCCGGCAGCGTCAGCGAAAGCTTCTCGTCATCGGCCACCAGATTAATGGCTGGCAGCAAATCATCGCGGCGGCGGCTGGCAAAGAGGATAGCCAGACGCAGCAGGCGGCACAGATGCTCGGCTACGCGCGGCGGTACGGCGTTTTGCTGATGCAAAGAGGAGAGATCGACGGCATTGGTCTGGTTCAGCAGCAGCGTTGCCAGCAGCTTTTTCTGCGCGGGCGTATAGCCCGGTAGATCAAGGTTTCGCACCAGATACGCTGCATGAGCCGGTGCCTGCTTAAAATCAATGCTCAGCCCCACTTCATGTAGCGCGCAGGCGCTCAGCAGTAAATCCCGGCTCAGATGGTCAAGATCCCAGACGTTAGCGACCTGATCGGCGAAGCGTGACGCCAGCTGCGATACGCGTCCGGCCTGATCGATATCAACCATAAAACGACGCTGCACATTGCGCAGAGTACGGCTGCGGATATCCTGATCGACCGAAAGATGTAACATCCCGTAGACCAGACCTTCGCGCAGCGCGCCGCCGGCCAGGGTCATACACTGGATGTTCAGTTCGGTGAAAATGGCGATAAGAATAGCCAGCCCGCTCGGGAAAACCAGCGCGCGTTCCAGCGTCAGGCCTTCAATTTCCAGCTCTTCCAGGCGTCCACACTGAATGGCGCGCTGTTTCAGCTGCTGAAGTTTGGCAAGGGTAATCCGCTCGTCCATTCCCTGCGCCATCATGATTTCCTGCAGAGCCTGCACGGTACCCGAGGCACCCACGCAGACTTTCCAGCCGTGATAGCGCAGCTCGTCCATCACCGGGCGTAACACCTCGCGCGCGGCGTTTTCTGCCTCGTCGAAGTTCTCTTTCGCCAGATTCCGATCGGTAAAGTAGCGCTCAAGCCAGGTCACGCAGCCCATCGACAGGCTGAACAGCGACGTTGCCTGCGCGCCGGTGCCGGTCACAAGCTCGGTACTGGCACCACCGATATCCACCACCAGACGGCGATCGTCACCTCCCGTGGTGTGCGCAACGCCCTGGTAAATCAGGCGAGCTTCTTCTTCACCGCTGATAATCTGTACCGGACAACCCAGAATTTCCTGCGCTCTGGCAATGAAATCCACGGCGTTAACCGCCAGGCGGAGTGTCGCAGTGGCGACCACGGTGATTTGGGCGTGCGGGATATCCTGCAGACGTTCGGCAAAGAGCCGCAGACACTGCCAGCCACGTTCCATGGCTTCAGGCGAGAGGTGATTGTCACTGCTCAGGCCTGCCGCGAGGCGGACCTTGCGCTTGATGCGCGTCAGCGTTTGTATGCTTCCCGCCACCTCGCGCACAACCAGCATATGAAAACTATTCGAACCGAGATCAATTGCCGCATAAAGCGAGGTGGAGCTGAGCATATTTTCTTAACCTGAACGACGACGATTACGCGGCGCGCCACCTGAACGACGCGGACCATTGCCGGAGCGTGGGCGGGTTAGACGCTTAGGCGGCGGCAGTTCGCTTAACAGCGCTTCCGGATTGTATTTGCTCTGCGGAATAGAGTGACCGATATACGTCTCAATGGCCGGGAGATTCAGCGCATACTCTTCACACGCAAGGCTAATCGAGTGACCGCTTGCGCCCGCACGACCGGTACGACCGATACGGTGTACGTAGTCTTCGCAGTCGTCTGGCAGATCGTAGTTAAAGACGTGCGTCACGGCCGGAATGTGCAGACCACGAGCGGCAACGTCGGTTGCGACCAGAATATCAAGATCGCCACGGGTAAACTCTTCCAGAATACGCAGGCGTTTTTTCTGCGCCACGTCGCCGGTCAACAGGCCAACACGGTGACCGTCTGCAGCCAGATGGCCCCAGATGTCTTCACAACGGTGCTTGGTGTTCGCGAAGATAATGGCGCGATCTGGCCACTCTTCTTCAATCAGCGTTTGCAGCAGACGCATTTTCTCTTCATTGGAAGGATAGAAGAGCTCTTCTTTAATGCGGTGACCCGTTTTCTGCTCCGGTTCCACTTCTACATATTCGGCATTGTTCATCTGTTCGAACGCCAGCTCGCGTACGCGATAAGAAAGGGTAGCGGAGAACAGCATATTCAGACGCTGATTGGCCGGCGGCATGCGGCGGAACAGCCAGCGAATGTCTTTAATGAAGCCCAGATCGTACATGCGGTCAGCTTCATCGAGCACCACAACCTGGATTGCGCCGAGGTTAATGTGGTTCTGTTTGGCGTAATCGATAAGACGGCCGGTGGTACCGATCAGGATATCCACACCGCTTTCCAGCACTTTCAGCTGTTTATCGTAGCCGTCGCCGCCATAGGCCAGGCCAAGCTTCAGGCCGGTAGACTGCGCCAGGGGTTCAGCGTCTGCGTGGATCTGTACCGCAAGTTCTCGCGTCGGGGCCATAATTAGCGCGCGCGGCTGGTTAACTTTGCGGTCTGCAATCGCTGGGTGAGAAAGTAAATAATGAAACGTTGACGTTAAAAACGCCATCGTTTTGCCGGTACCGGTTTGCGCCTGCCCGGCAACATCGCGACCGGCCAGCGTCAGCGGCAGCGCGAGGGCCTGAATGGGCGTGCAGTTATGAAACCCTTTATTTTCAAGGGCTTCAATCACCTTCGGGTGCAGCGCGAAGTCGGAAAACTTCTGTTCTGTTAAATGTGTTTTGCTCATAGTGTGGTAGAATATCAGCTTACTATTGCTTTACGAAAGCGTATCCGGTGAAATAAAGTCAACCTTTAGTTGGTTAATGCGACATCAACACGTCGTTGGTGGAGACAAAACCAACGTACCAGGCTTATTCCTGTGGAGTTATATATGAGCGATAAAATTATTCACCTGACTGACGACAGTTTTGACACGGACGTACTTAAGGCTGACGGGCTGATCCTCGTCGATTTCTGGGCTGAATGGTGTGGTCCTTGCAAAATGATCGCCCCGATTCTGGATGAGATCGCCGACGAATATCAGGGCAAACTGACCGTTGCTAAGCTGAACATCGACCAGAACCCGGGCACCGCACCAAAATACGGTATCCGTGGCATCCCAACCCTTCTGCTGTTCAAAAACGGCGAAGTGGCAGCGACCAAAGTAGGCGCGCTGTCCAAAGGCCAACTGAAAGAGTTCCTGGACGCTAACCTGGCGTAAGGTTTCTCCGCTGTGCGTTCAGAGCTCCCGGCTAAATGATGTGGAACTCTGGACGCCCGGCTGAAGTCGTGCTAAGTTAGCTATGACTTCGTTTTAAACATATCTTGTTGTTTGAATCTTGTTTTACCCGATACTTCCCGTTGTTAACATGAACAGTGCGTGAAGTGGCTAAATTCCGGGCTTGTCACTCAATCCGTCTTGTCGTTTCAGTTCTGCGTTCTTTCCCTGTGACCAGACAGCGAACAGACATGAGTCGATGGCCGCTAAACAGGCATGGATGACCCTGCCATACCATTCACAACATTAAGTTCGAGAATCACCCCGAGTTTAAGAACCCACACCATTATGAATCTTACCGAATTAAAGAATACGCCGGTTTCTGAGCTGATCACTCTCGGCGAAAATATGGGGCTGGAAAACCAGGCTCGTATGCGCAAGCAGGACATCATTTTCGCCATCCTGAAGCAGCACGCTAAGAGTGGCGAAGATATCTTTGGCGACGGTGTGCTGGAGATATTGCAAGACGGATTTGGTTTCCTCCGCTCTGCAGACAGCTCCTACCTCGCCGGCCCTGACGACATCTACGTATCCCCCAGCCAAATCCGCCGTTTCAACCTCCGCACTGGTGACACCATTTCAGGTAAGATTCGTCCTCCTAAAGAGGGTGAACGCTACTTTGCGCTGTTGAAAGTCAATGAAGTTAACTTCGACAAACCGGAAAACTCGCGTAATAAGATCCTCTTCGAGAACTTAACGCCGCTGCACGCGAACTCTCGCCTGCGCATGGAGCGTGGTAACGGTTCTACTGAAGACTTAACCGCGCGTGTTCTGGATCTGGCCTCACCAATTGGTCGCGGCCAGCGTGGTTTGATTGTGGCACCGCCAAAAGCGGGTAAAACCATGCTGCTGCAGAACATCGCGCAGAGCATTGCCTATAACCACCCAGACTGCGTGCTGATGGTGCTGCTGATTGACGAACGTCCGGAAGAAGTGACCGAGATGCAGCGTCTGGTTAAAGGTGAAGTGGTTGCTTCTACCTTCGACGAGCCAGCCTCTCGCCACGTTCAGGTTGCGGAAATGGTTATCGAGAAGGCGAAACGCCTGGTTGAGCACAAGAAAGACGTGATCATCCTGCTTGACTCCATCACCCGTCTGGCGCGTGCCTACAACACCGTGGTTCCGGCGTCTGGTAAAGTGCTGACCGGTGGTGTGGATGCTAACGCCCTGCATCGTCCGAAACGCTTCTTCGGTGCCGCACGTAACGTGGAAGAGGGCGGCAGCCTGACCATCATCGCGACGGCGCTGATCGATACCGGTTCTAAAATGGACGAAGTGATTTACGAAGAATTTAAAGGTACAGGTAACATGGAACTGCACCTTTCTCGTAAAATCGCTGAAAAACGCGTCTTCCCGGCTATCGACTACAACCGTTCCGGTACCCGTAAAGAAGAGCTGCT
>OGSH01000429.1_pt1 | contig 22911 bp, 23 predicted proteins | sample 1573821 | NCBI WGS metagenome assembly OGSH01 (sample SAMN03295845, study PRJEB24534) | human gut metagenome | isolation source: fecal sample 5 from infant 6 | host: Homo sapiens | place: USA: Pittsburgh, PA | collected 2014-07 | reverse complement strand
ATTATAAATTAATTATTTCATTTTTAATTATATTTTTAATTCTTTCATTAGTTGTTATAACCCTAGGAACTTTAATTTGATTTTTAGATACACCTTTATTTTGTAAAAACTCTTTTATTTTATAGAAAGTTTTTGGCTTTACAATTATTACTTTTAGATTTGCTAAACGATTATTACTTCTAAATCTTCCATAAGCTAAATTTGATTTTCTAAGTTCTTTATCTAATAATTGTTCAATTTTATTTTTTAGTGGTAAGGATGCTTGTTCTTGTATCTCTATATAGAAAACATATCTACCAGGAGAGCGGGTATTGTCAGCTAATGTAGTATAGTCTAATAAGCTTAAGTTCAAAGCTTTCATAGTATTTTTTATACTATTAGTTAGGTGATCCTCTGTTGTTTTTTCAGAAACCATATTTAATATTTGATTTCTTCTATAGAGAAATTCAATTTTAGGAGAATTATTATAATATCCAACTACTTTAACAACATCACCTAGTCTATATCTATAAAGTCCAGAATAATTTGTAAGAACAATTTCATATATTTCTCCAATCTTTACTTCATTAATGTTATAAGTTGAAGGTGATACTTCATTACAGTGTTCTAAAGGTATGAATTCAAAGAAAACTGTATCAGGTGTAACTACATAACTAATATTTTCAGCATAGGGATTTATGCCAATCATTCCTTCAGTTGCAGCATAGGCAGGTGAGTAAATAGGAATATAATCAGTATAGTAATTCACCTTATCATCATAAACTGAGAAATTTGCACCTGTTACTGTAGCTATATAAATAAGTTTTGGCCAAATTCTTTTACATATTCCTTGAAGTCCCTTTGAGAATTCCTTTTCTAAAAAATCAGCTCTAGCTGCATCAGGTTTTAATAGCTTGTTTAATTTTTCTTTAACTTTAGAGTCTATTTTTACTGAATAATTTATTGAGCCAGTTCTAATATCCTTAATTAGTTTCTTGTAATTATCTTCAAGAAATCTTAGAAGATCTAAAATGCTAGATATAAATACAGCACTTATATACATTAAGTTTTTCTCTTTTAAAGCAAATAATAGGTGAAGATATAAAGATGTTTCTCTATCCTTTATTTCCATAACTTCTATTGGGGAGGTGTACATTAGTGAAAGTATTGGTTTAATACTTTTCATTCCTCCTGAAGTGGCAGAACAAATAGGGGTACCTCCCTTGGTATAGGTAGTCATAACTATGTCAGAAATCATTAAGCCACGTCCATAAGTATATCCATATTTAAAGTTGTTATAAGAAAACTTAGGCACTAAAAGTGCCATATATTTAGCTGCAAATTTTTGAGATTTTTTTGTTACAGGAATTAATTTTTGACTTCCAGTAGTGCCAGAGGTGTGTCCAAAATAACTAATTGGATAGTTTACCAATATATTTTTTTCCCCATTAGCCATCTTATCAATATATTTTTCGTAATCTGTATAAGTTGTAATAGGTACAGTGTTTTTATACTCTTCAGCAGAGTGAATTTTTTTGAAGTTATATTTTAAGCCATATTCGCTTGAACTATTTAGAGATAGAATGTTAAGAAGGGTATTAGAATTAACCTTATCTGAGTTTTTAGTAAACTTATCAAAAGTATATTCAACCACTTTACCAGATATAATAAGTGTCTTATAAACTATTTTGTTTGATATTGTCATATTAATACATCCTATATTGTTTTATGTATCAATATATGAATATTAAAGAAAGATAGTGAATATAAATGTTACTTTAAAGAGCTAGGAGCTGATTTCTGTATTGCACAGGGGTCAGCTTTTTTACTGTCTAGTAAATTATCAAATTTCAATTAGCTATAAATCAAAGGTATTATTACATTTTCATATTAAAAAATATAAAATAAAGGATAGTAATTTTATAATTTCCTTACCTTTAGTACGCGTGGGGTGGATATTTGTTTCCATGTGACTTGGAGCTTGCGACGGAACAAGGGAAATAAATATCCGCCACACCTTTTTAATTGATTTACTTATATTTCACAAGTTATCTAAAGTGGCAGAAAACATAGAAAAACTATATTATAACAATAAAAACTTCAAATCGAAACAATAGGCATTTTTACATAAATAATTTATCTTTATTTTTTAATTATTTTATAGATAGAATAAATAATCTTTGTGTTGTATAATGGATTTATTGTTCAACAGATTAGTATTGGAAGTATAAGGAGATATGAAATGAACGTTATTATAGTTGGTGCAGGTAAAGTAGGCTATACTTTAGCTCAATATCTATCTATTGATGGGGATAATATAACTATTATAGATAAGAAAGATTGTGCTTTAGAGCATGTAAATAATAATCTTGATGTAATGTGTGTTAAAGGTAATGCAACTAGCTTAAAGGTTCTTGAAGAAGCTGGAGTTAGGGAGGCAGACTTATTAATATCTGTTACAGATAGTGATGAATTAAATATGCTTTGTTCACTTGCAGCAAAAAAATTAGGTGCTAAATATACAGTAGCGAGAGTAAGAAATCCAAGCTATGATGAAGAGATAACTCTTCTAACAGAAGCTGTTGGTATAGATTTAGTTATAAATCCAGAAAAGGCTGCAGCAATAGAAATAGCTAAACTTATTAAGTATCCATCAGTATGTAGTATAGATAATTTTTCTGATGGTAAGGTAAATTTAGTTGGATTTAAGGCTGAAGATACAGCTCTTGAAGGAAAGAAGATAAGCGAAATTCGCTTTATAAGAGGAAATGTACTTTTCTGCGGTGTGGAAAGAAATGATGAATTTATCATGCCAAAGGGAGACTATGTTTTTAACAAAGATGATAAGGTTTATGTAATAGGTGAGCACAAGGATATTCAAAACCTATTTAATAAGCTTGGGAAATATAAGAAAAAAGTTAAGAGAGCTATGATAGTTGGTGGAGGTAAGATTGCATATTACCTTGCTAAAATAGTAAATGAAGTTGGAGTTAAATGCAAGATAATAGAGAAGGATTTAGCTATTTGTGAAGAGCTTACTGAACTTTTACCAAACTCAATAATAATAAATGGGGATGGTATGGATGAGGAGCTTTTATTATCTGAAAATCTTTTAGAAGTTGAAAGTTTCATTACTTTAACAGGAAGAGATGAGGATAATATAATAGCTTCTATTTTAGCTTACAATAAGTCTGTAAGTAATGTAATTACTAAAATTACAAGAGATAATTATAGAGATATTGGAAAAGCTGTAGGAATAAATACTATGGTAAATCCAAAGTCAGTTACTGCCTATAAAATATTGAGATATGCAAGATCTTTAAAGAATAAGAAAAAGAGTTTTATAGAGAATATATATAGAATTTGTAATGATAAAGCTGAAGCTGTAGAGTTTATAATTGGCAATGATACAACTAATATAGGTGAAAAATTTAAAGATTTGGAGTTTAATGAAAATGCATTAGTAGTAACAATTGTTAGAAACAATAAGATTATAATTCCAACTGGTGATGATTGCCTAAAGATAAATGATAGAGTAATTATTGTGTCTAAAGATAAGAAGTTATTACAAGTTGATGATATATTTTATAGGTGGTAGTCAAAATGAATTATAGAATGATGTTAAGATTTATTGGGAATGTACTATTATATGAATTATTGCTTATGATAATTCCACTTGGTGTAGCCTTATATTATGGAGATGGGGATGCTAGGGCATTTCTTTTTACTATAATTTTAATGTTACCTTTAGCCTTGATATTACGTTGTGTTAAGGTTAGGGATAAAGAAATGTATGAGAAGGAAGGATTCCTTACAGTAGGATTATCATGGATTGTAATAGCAGCTTTTGGAGCACTACCATTTGTTATAAGTGGTGCAATACCATCTTTTGTAGATTCATTTTTTGAAACAGTATCAGGTTTTACAACTACAGGAGCAACAATACTTACAGAGATTGAGTCTTTGCCTAGAGGAATATTATTTTGGAGAAGTTTTACCCACTGGATAGGTGGAATGGGATTCTTAATATTTATTTTAGCAATAGCACCTTCTTTAGGTTCTAATACAATATATTTATTAAGGGCAGAAAGTCCAGGACCTAATCCAGGTAAAATAGTTCCAAGGTTAAAAGAAACCGCAAAGATATTGTACATAATATATTTTGTATTAACTATAATACAAACAGTACTGTTAATGGTTGCAGGGCTTTCCTTTTATGATGCTATAATTCATGCTTTAGGAACAGCTGGAACAGGAGGATTCTCCAATATGAATTCAAGTGTTGCAGCCTTTAACAATCCAGCTGTTGAGTGGATAATTACAATATTTATGATACTATTTGGAGTGAATTTTGCTTTATATTTCCAAGCTTTAAGGGGAAGTATTAAAAGTTTCTTTAAAAGTGAAGAATTAAGGTATTATTTATTAATGATTGGATTTGCAATAGTATTTATTACTATTAATATATTAGGATTTAATGGTGGTAGAATAGGAGAGTCAATTAGGCAATCATCTTTCCAAGTAGCTTCTATAATTACAACTACTGGTTATGCTACAGTAGATTTTAATTTATGGCCCACTTTAAGTAAGATGATTATATTAATTCTTATGATATCAGGGGCTATGGCTGGGTCTACAGGTGGTGGAGTAAAAACTACTAGAATAGTAATAATGCTAAAAAGCATAAGGCGTGCAATAGATAAGATACTTCATCCAAAGATAGTGAAAAGTGTGAAAATGGATGGTAAAGTTGTAGATGAAGAAATAATATCAGGTGTGTTTTTATTTTTAGGAGCCTATGCTGTAATAGCACTTATTGGAATGATAATTGTTTCCTTTGATGGTTTTGATTTAATTACAACATCAACGGCTGTATTAACTTCAATAAGTAATGTAGGGCCAGGCTTTGAGATGGTTGGACCTACAGGGAATTTTTCAGCATTTTCAGATTTAAGTAAACTTGTATTATCATTTTGTATGCTTGCTGGTAGATTAGAAATTTATCCAATGCTTATTATGTTTAGTAAATCTATTTGGAAGAGAACCTATTAGTAGAGAAAGAGCATATGACTTTAGTCAAAAAGTCATATGCTCTTTATAATTTTATTTAGGACAAGTATATATTGCCATATTCTTGCTATGCTTACCATATTCAATAGCCTCTTTTGGACATCGACAAATACATGCCATACAATGAGTACAATGTTCTCCCCAATTTGGCTTCCCATTTTGAAGTCTAATATTTCCCAATGGACAGATATTTTCACATTTTCCACATGAAATACAATCCTCTGTTACATAGAATTTTTTTGAATGAACAAACATTGGATAAAAAATTGTATTTATAAAACTACTGTTAAGTTTATCCTTAAATGTTATTTCAGGTTCTGGAAATGATAGATCACTTCTAATGTATTCTATTGTATTTAATATGCTTTGTTGGGCTTGTTCTATTATTTTAAGGGCTTCATTTTTATCAGGTGTCTTGAAAAGTGCAATATAATTTTCAGGCATTATTATAGAAGTACATCCCTTATAATTCATCCCTTTATCTAGGCATAGTTTGTTTAAATATTTACCTGAATCACCATTAGAGCCTCCACAGGTCATTACAAAATAAATATCCTTATTTCCATGTAGTTCTGTTTTTATTAGCCATTCATGTACAATGCGAGGAATACGCCAAGCATAAGTTGGTACAACGATAATCCATGGGTTATGAGAGGTTAAAGAAGAATAATCATTATTTCGGATTTTTTTAAATAGGTTTAATGATTCACTCTTAATCTCTTTTTCAATTCTTTTAGCTACATATTCACTGTTACCCGTACCTGAAAAATACAAAATCATAAATTTAAATCCTCCCTTAGGAATTGTTATTATTAATGTTTGCTGCCAATTATAGCAGATAAAATAAAAAAAATAGTATTGGTAAAGAGATTCTTTACCAATGAAATTTTAAGAAATTTAAATGATATAATAGTTTAAACCTATAAACGAAAGGGGAATGAATATATTATGAAAGAACAACACATAATTGAAGTTAATAAGGATATTTGTATTGGGTGTGGCCTTTGCGAAAATGATTGTCCAGTAAATAATATAACTATTAAAGATAAAAAGTCTGTAATTAAAAATCAAGACTGTATAAAGTGCGGTCATTGTTCAGCAATATGTCCAACAGCAGCTATTACCCTAACAGGATTTGATGATGAGCCAATTGAAATTAAGAATGAAACTACTGTAGATTCAAATGAATTATTAATGGCAATTAAATCTAGAAGAACTATTCGTAAGTTTAAAAATAAAGAAGTTCCTTCAGAAATTATACAGCAAATTATTGAGGCAGGGAGATTTACACCTAGTGCTAAAAATTCACAAGATGTATCATATATTGTTTTAGATGAGAACAAGAGTAAATATGAGGAAATAGCAGTGAAGTTTTTTAGAAGAATAAAACCAATTGTAAGTCTTTTTATGAAAAGTGCAAAAGAAGTTACAATTGATGATAATTTTTTTTTCAAAGGGGCTCCTGTTGCAATAATGGTATTAACTAAAGATAAGATTAGTGGTTCACTTGCAGCTTCAAATATGGCATTAATGGCTGAGTCCTATGGCTTGGGTGTATTATATAGTGGATTTTTTACAACTGTAGTAAATAATTCGAGGAAATTAAGAAAAAGTTTAAATTTAAAGCACAATGATTATGTGGTTACAACCTTAGTTCTTGGATATCCAGATGTAAGATACAGACGTACTGCACAAAAAGAGAGGGCTAATGTAAGATTCTTATAAGTGTGAGGTGGTTTTATGGAAAAAGAATGTAGGGAAAGATTAGATGATATAGCATCAAAGTTTAAAACATGCCGTAAGGCTATTTCTGCTATAGGTGATGAAACAAGACAGTTAATTTTACTTGCACTATTAGAAAGTGATTTTAATGGAATTCGAGTGGGAGAGCTTACAGAGAAAACACATCTATCACGCCCAGCTGTATCTCATCATCTTAAAATACTTAAAGAAGCAGAAATTGTGAATGTACGAAGAGAAGGAACAAAAAACTTTTATTATCTTGATTCAAAGAAATCCCAATGGGAAAACCTAACAGAGCTAATGAATCTTATATTTGAAGGAATATAGCATATTAATGAAGATGACATTAGAAAAGAGGAGTAAGTCAAAAAAGGGCATATGACTTTAGTGAAAAAGTCATATGCTCTTTATATTACAATTCTTTAGCAAGATCATATCCTGCGTGGATAGCGTCTTGTATTGTTCCAACACTATTTGCATCTCCAATAGTGTGATAAGTTATTTTAAGTTCATTTAAGGTGTCAGCTAATGCTTTGTCTGGACGATAACCTACTGCAAAGATAAGGGTATCAGCATCAGAAATGCAGTGAGTTTCACCATTTATGCTGTAGTAGATTTTATTCTCTTCTACCTTTTCAACCTTAGCGTTACAAATTAGTTCTATTCCTTTTTTCATCATACGTTGCACAAGTAAGCTTCTACCTGGACCTGATTCAGTAGACATAACTTCTGGAGCCATTTCAATTACAGTAACTTTTCTATCTCTAGGTAGACGGTCATAAACTAGAGGTGCTAGGTAATCTGCAGTTTCACAACCTACAGAACCGCCACCAATAACCACAATTCTACGACCAGGGAATGCTTTTCCACCTAGAATATCATCAGCAGTTGCCCAATGTTTAAATGTTGTAAATGGCTGTATAACAACAGGGGAAGCACCATTGCTCATAACCACTTCATAATCAACAAATTCATTTTGTAACATATTTTTATTAACTTCACAGTTTAAACGAATTTCAACTCCAGCTTCTTCAAGCTTTCTAACCATATATTGTGTAACCTTTGCAAGATCTTGTTTAGCAATTGGTACAGAAGCTAACTTCATAAGTCCACCAAGTTCTTCATTTTTATCACAAAGAACTACATCATGACCTCTTTTCTTTGCAACATAAGCTGCTTCCATACCAGCAGGTCCACCACCAATAACAAGTATTCTTTTCTTTGTGTTTGATTGTTTAATAGTATCTTCATTGTCAATTTCAAGAGAAGGGTTGATTGTACAAGCAACACGCTTTCCAAACATAATACCATTTAAGCAACGAAGACAACCTATGCATGGACGTATATCCTTGTCCATACCTTTTTCAGCCTTATTAGCAAATTCAGGATCACATAAATTAGCTCTTCCAATCATGCATATATCTGCCTTACCATTAGCAATTAACTCATCAGCAATCCAAGGCTCAGTTATTCTTCCAACAGTAGCTATTGGAATTGATGTGTGTTTCTTAATTTCTTCTGCTAGTTTAGCATGAGAACCTTGTTTTGTACCAGGTGCTGGTATTGAACTACCACGCATTATAGTAGTACCTCCAGATACATGAATCATATCAGCTCCAGCTTTCTCTAACTGTTTGGCAATATATATTCCATCGTTAAGGTTTAACCCTCCATCACAGTATTCATCACCAGAAATTCTTACATCAATAATGAAGTCTTTTCCACAAATTTTACGAACTTCTTCAATAACTTCTAGGGTTAATTTTAAACGGCCATTGATATCACCGCCATACTCATCAGTTCTTTTATTATATAGTGGAGATAGGAAACCTCCTAGTAAACCATGGGCATGAGCAGCGTGAATTTCAACACCATCTCCACCAGCTTTTTTAATTCTTAAAGCTGCTTCACCAAACTGTTTTATGATAACCTTTAACTCTGGTATAGTTACTGGTCTTGGTGCTTCCTTTGCATATGCAGGTCCAACATTTGATGGTGCAATTAAACGTGGAGTTCCTGGAATAGGAAAAGCCATATAAGCAGGGTGGAATAATTGAGGAAGAATTTTTGCACCATACTTATGTACTGCATCAGTAAGCTTCTTCCAACCTGGAATATAGGAATCATCACATATGGACATATCTCCAGGTAGATATGTATAAACAGGTTCAACAGTAGTTACTTCAGTGACAATAAGACCAACGCCACCTTTTGCTCTTGCAGCGTAATGTTCAACTAAAGTATCTGTTACATAACCCTTATCTGCTAGATTTGTAGATATTGGTGGCATAAAAATACGGTTTTTAACTGTTGTTTCACCAATTTTAATAGGTGAAAATAAATGACTATATTTTTGCATAGTATCATCTCCTTTTCTTTGATGGTACCATATTGCTTAACCAGTATCCTTGTCCTAGATTGATGTTAAAGGTTAAAATATGTCATTATATTTTTAGATTAAGGCAAAAAACTGCCTATAATATAAAGCCATAAGGTGGATTAAAAATCATTAGTTTTAAACACTAGCAATATCTATAACAATCTCATCATTGCAATGGGATATAGTACTATTCACATATTTATCACATTGAATGGAACAAATGATATGTTTTTCTTCAACTTTGATTTTTACACCAGCATCCTCATAAATGGTGTTTTCAATACCTTCTAACAGAGGCTGAAGTAGCTGTTTTTGGTTATTATCTAAAGACATTAGCTGTTCTTTCTTATCATCATTAATCTTCATATTATTGATGAACTTTTTACGATAATGGCTAGGAACAATTCCATAAAGTTCTTTGAAAGCTTTAGTATAAGCTTTAGAATTTGGCATTCCACAGTCTGCAGCAATTTGCTCAATAGATTTTTTTCCTTCTAATAAATCTTCTATAGATTCACGAATTCTTACTAATGCAACATATTTTACAAATAAAAGACCTGTATACCTTTTAAATAGCTTTGAGGTATAAGAAACACTAAACATTAGAGTGTTTGCCACATCAGTTAAACGCAAATCTTCCTTATAATGCTTGTCTATGTACTGAATAGCCTTCATATAATTTTCTCTATGAATAGATTGAGTAGGCAAGCGTTCAATAGGATATTGCATGTGATTAGAAGTTGTATAAATTATCTCCATCATACTTGTATTTAGTTCAAATAAATTATTGCTATCACTTAATAGAATTCTAAATAACTTACCTATTTGAATTTTTAATTTTTTTAATAAATGTAAGTTTTTCTTGTTGGTACAAACAATTGATTCATAGGCTTGTCCTATTTCTCCTACCATTGCTGGGGGAAATAAAGAAAAATCAATATGTATGGTTAATATTACATTCTCTTCGTTAGAATGTTGGCGAATTATATGAATATCATTAGGTGCAATGATTACTAGTTCATGTTCCTTAATTATATGAGAGAAATTTTCTGTAATAACCTCATATTCTCCCTTTAAAACATAGGTTATTTCTAGACTGTTATGACGAGAAAATATTTCTCTACTAAAACTATTAATACTTAAGCTTAAGGGATAGCCAAATCTTTGGCCTGAAAAGTCATAATAATATTTCATATTTTGCATAAAAAACCTCCATTTATCTTGGTGTAGATTTAATGTGTTTTATCTTTAGGTGTTAAAATATAATAATATAATAGAATGTTTTACAATAATAAACAAGTTTTTCCTCTTAAATATGTAAATTCATAAGGTGTATCTTCACAGTAGATTAATTCACATGCTAAAATAGAAGGAATAGAATGAATTTAGGTGAGGATGTGTTTAAATAAGTATGCAAAAATATGATCAAGAAAATCCAAAGCTTATTAATTCTATGGTATGTACTATAGATATATTAGGATTTTCACAAATGATAGTAGACTCTTGTAGTAAGGGATATGGAAATAAACTTCTCAATGAGATTAGCTCTCTTATAAATAAGAACAAGCAGTGTATAATTCCAAATAAGTATAGTCAGGGGAAGATAAAAATATATACTGATAATATGATTGTTGGATACCCTATAAAAGATGATGGGGAAGAAGAATTAGATGAAATACTTGATAATGTATCAGAATATCAATTTAACTTGGCACTAGAAGGTCTCTTTGTTAGAGGAGGAGTAAGTGTTGGTGAATTTTACATAAATGAAGATATTGTTTTTGGTCCAGCTCTTTTGGATGCACATAATACTGAGAGTAATTTAGCTTGCTATCCAAGAATTGTATTAGATGATAAGACGGTGGGCAGATTACAAAAATATATAAATAATTATGATGATGTTGCTCCACAACATAAGAAAATACTTATTGGTAGTGATGGACAGTGGTTTTTAAATTATTTAAATACTATATTTAAATATTATACAGAATGTAATAATGAATATGAGTTTGAAAAAGTGCAAATAGAATTACTTATGAGGCATAAAGCTAAAATTGAAGAAATGCTAAGCTTGAGTAAAAAGAATATAAGAACATGGGACAAGTATGTATGGACGGCTAATTATCATAATTACTTCTGTGATTTACACTTTCCAAAAGAGAAGCAGTTAAGGATATCAAGAAAGAGTTTACTTGCATGGCCTAGAGAAATTTCAAAACATGATTTTTAACATAATAAAGTATGGATTATGAGGTTAAATAAAATTTATTTGTATTATTTAAATAAATGTCTTGTAATAATGTTAAAGCTGTGTTATTATAAGAAGGTAGCCAAAAGCTAACAAAAAAGTTTCATTTAGGTAAATAGTTTCTTGAAAATTAGAGATTATATATCGATTTAGAATCTTTAATTTTAGGAGGAATATTTATGACAGATAAGACATTAGTATGTAGAGATTGTGGAAGTGAATTCGTATTTTCAGTAGGAGAACAAGAATTCTACCAAGAAAAAGGATTTACAAATTCATATTTAAAGATATAAATAAATAACCGCTCTACTTTTTATGTTATAGTATCCCCTCAAGAATAAAAAATAATTTATATTGACAAATTATTTTTGGTAAATTATACTTCTTTTAGAAGTTATTGATAACAAATTATTATCAATAACTAGTGTTTAAAAGGGATATATACTATATAAATAATTATTTATAATCAATCAAAAGGGGAGGAGGGAGGATTTTTTGTTTGATTAATAAGTATAATCTCTTTTAAGGAATTAATCGTAAGTTTAAGTTAATTATAGAGAACTTATTAATAGCTGTAATCTACGCTTAAAGAAAACGATTAACTATTATTTTTATTTTGCAAAAAGAAAAATATAATTGTAAGGAGAGATACAATGAATAAAATTATGGAATCCATTGAAAGGTATTTACTACCTATTGCCTCAAAAATAGCTAATCAAAAATTCTTAATAGCTCTTAGAGACTCATTTATAGGTACTATGCCTGTTGTTATGACAGGGTCTATTGCACTTTTGTTAAATGCATTTTTAGTAGATGCACCTGGACAATTTGGAAATACTTTTATTCCAGAAACATTCAGTTGGTTTGTAGATATAAATAATTTAATATTTAAAGGAAGTTTAGCTATAGTATCGTTATTATTTATTTTTTCTTTGGGTGTAAATATAGCTAAGATTTATAATACAGACACACTATCATCTGGTATAGTTGCACTTTCAGCTTTTATAATAGCTATTGGCAATTCAATTACTAAAACTATTCAATTACCTGATGCTGATGGACAAGTATTATCAGGACTTTTTGAAGGTATTAAAGATATAGTTGTTGAAGGAAATAGTCTTTCTGTTACAGTTAGTGGTCTTATTTCAGGAAATCAGATTAATTCAAATGGATATTTTACTGCAATTCTTGTTGGGTTTATAGCTTGTGTTATTTATAGTAAATTAATGAAGAAGAATTGGACAATTAAATTACCTGATACAGTTCCACCGGCTATTGCAAAACCTTTTTTATCAATAATTCCTGGTTTTGTTGCATTATATGTTGTAGCTATATTAGTATATATATTTAATAGAATTACTGGAGAATTATTAATTGATTGGATATATAAAGTACTTCAAACTCCATTGTTAGGCCTATCACAAAGCTTTGTTGCAGTTATTCTTATAGCATTCTTAACGCAATTATTCTGGTTTTTTGGTATTCATGGTGGAAACGTTATGGCACCGATTATGGAAGGATTATTTGGAGTTACATTATTAGCTAATATGGAAGCTTTCCAAAACAATCAACCAATTCCATATTTATGGACAAGTGTATCATATGGATCGTTTGTATGGTATGGAACATTAGGTTTATTAATAGCAATATTCTGGCAATCTAGAAATAGTCACTATAGGGAGGTGGCAAAACTCGGAATAGCTCCGGTTCTATTTAATATAGGAGAACCTGTTATGTATGGGTTACCTACAGTAATGAACCCAATTTTATTTATACCATTTATATTATCGCCTACATTAATGGCAACAGTTTCATATTTGGCTACAAGCTTTGGATGGGTAGCACCAGTTACTCAGAATGTTACATGGGTTATGCCACCTGTATTATATGGTTTCTTCTCAACAGGCTTTGACTGGAGAGCAATTATATTATCATTAGTAAATTTAGCAATTTCTATAGTAGTTTACTTACCTTTTGTTAAAATGGCTAATAAGGAGAATGTTTAATGGCTAAGTTTCAAATAAGAGAAGAATTTTATTTAGATGATGTTAAATTTAAAATTCTATCTGGCGCTGTTCATTATTTTAGAATACATTATTCTCAATGGGAAGATACACTATTTAACTTAAAAGCACTTGGATTTAATACAGTTGAAACGTACATTCCTTGGAATATTCATGAACCATATGAAGGGAAATTTGATTTTCAAGGAATTAAAGATATAGAGAAGTTTATACAAACTGCTGAAAAGATAGGCTTATATGTTATTTTAAGGCCTACGCCATATATATGTGCTGAATGGGAATTTGGTGGACTTCCAGCATGGCTTTTAAAGGATAAGGAAATAAAGCTTAGAAGTTCAGATGATAGGTTTATTAATAAAGTAAGAAATTATTATAATGAATTACTGCCTAGATTAGTTAAGTATCAAGTAACTAAAGGCGGCCCTGTTTTAATGATGCAAGTTGAAAATGAATATGGTTCTTATGGTAATGAAAAGGAATATTTAAGAATTATAGCATCAATTATGAGGGAAAATGGTATAGATGTTCCGTTTTTTACTTCTGATGGTACATGGATTGAGGCATTAGAATCTGGATCATTAATTGAAGATGATATTTTTGTATCTGGAAATTTTGGATCTAAATCAAAAGAGAACTGTGAAGTGCTAAAGGATTATATGAGAGAAAATGGCAAAAGATGGCCTGTAATGTGTATGGAATATTGGGATGGATGGTTTAATAGATGGGGAGAAGATATCATACGAAGAGATGCAATTGATCTAGCTGAGGATGTAAAGGAAATGCTTGAAATAGGAAGTATTAATCTTTACATGTTTAGAGGTGGGACAAACTTTGGATTTATGAACGGGTGTTCTGCAAGAGGAAATAATGATTTACCACAAGTTACTTCTTATGATTATGATGCTGTATTAACAGAGTGGGGAAATCCAAGTGATAAGTATTATGAATTGCAAAAAGTTATGAAATCTATATATCCTAATATAGAACTATTACCTCCAAGGGAAAGAGCATTAAAGAATTTTGGTAGTTATAAAGTAGATGGGGCAGCTAATCTTATGGCTATTGCTTCTGAAATATCAAAAGAAGTAAAGACAGCTTATCCTAAGGGAATGGAAGAGTTAGATTGTAACTATGGATATATGCTGTATAGAAGTAAAATAAAAAATTATCATCATGATGAAAAGATAAAGGTTATAGATGCTTCTGATAGATGCCATATATATATTGATGAAAAACTTATTGCTACTCAATATAAGGAGGAAATAGGAACAGAAATTGAATTTAGTAGTGAAAATGAAGTTATAAATATTGATATATTGGTTGAAAATTTAGGTAGAGTAAATTATGGACATAAGCTAAACAGCCCTACTCAAAGAAAAGGGATAAAGGGAGGGGTTATGATAAATAACCATTTCCATAGTGGTTGGGAACAGTATCCATTACTTTTTGATGAAGAAATGATTTCTAAAATTAAATTTAAGAAAAGTAATATAAATAAAGTAGATACACCAATGTTTTATCATTTTACAGTTGAGTTAGATAATATTTATGATACTTTTATAGATTGCTCCAAATATGGTAAAGGATGTATATTAATAAATGGTTTTAATATTGGAAGGTACTGGAGTAAGGGGCCTATACAATATTTATATGTGCCATCTGGTTTACTAAATGAGAAAAATGATATTGTTGTATTTGAAAGTGAAAATGTATTAATTAATACTCTTGAGTTTAGCCATAAGCCTATTTTTTGTGATAAATAAAAATTTTATGGAGCTGTATCACAATAATGAATTATTTTGATACAGCTCATTTAGTTATTTATTAAAATTATTTCAAACGAAATAATGAATAAGTGTTCAGTAAGACTATAGTGTTAAAAAGTAGTTTTATAGATCAATATTATTAGTAATTATTTAAATAATGCTCTATCTTTATAAATAAGATACCCTAAGAAAAACATAAAAATTAGACTTAAAATACTTCCTCTATAATCGGAGGCAGAAAAACCGTATATTGTAGAAAATATGCAAGTTATTCCGTATATAACTACACCTATTTTTTTACATTTAAGAATCAGTGCAAAAGAAAAAAGAATTATTATTGTTGAAATAGATGAAATAAATATTTCTAATTTAGAATAACCAATGATGGTATGGATATCACTATTAATAATTAGTGCTAATGGTGATATTAATAGCGTAATTATATAAATAACAATATAAAAAATTAAGACCCCACGTAATAATCCATTTAATTTTTTAACTTCTAAAGATTTGTTTTCTTTCATTATAGCCTCCTGATAATATGATTAACAACTATACAATATATTTCCATATAACAAAAAAAAATCCTCTTTTTAAAAATATAATTTTGAGAAAAAATAGAAAATAAGTTTACATAAATATATAAATGATCCTTAATAGTATTAATATTTAGAGCGATTTTTATCAGCTTCAAATTCAAGATCAATAATCATTTTATTACAAGTAGGACATACAAAGGCTTGATTTTTAATACTTTTCCATTTAAAATAGCTATCTCTTTTTAAGTATATATAGCTAGGTTTAGAATTAGGATGATTTGATTCCCAAGTATTTGCATAACGATAACCAATTAAAGATCCATCTACCATAGGATTAGTGCAATATGGACATTTCATAATATCACCTCATATAATCAATTATTTAAAAAACGCAAAAACACAGTAAATGAAGATAATTTATTTCATTAAAGTTGAATACGTTAAATATATTTTCGTAATAAAAATATACTTTGATTAGATTGAATCTCAGATATATTAGTCTTAAAATTATCTTTACTTATAGTAGAAATTAGAAAGCTAGTATAAGGATAATGATACATATTGTGTTAAAATAAAATAAGATAGTTTATTTAATCTAATTTGAAGGTGATTATATGGGAAAAGCAAGATTTATAAGAAAAATGAATTGTACTCATTTACCTAATAAATATTTAATATTTGAAAATAATAAAAAGATATTATTAGAGGATGGTGTGACAGAAGTTGAATTAAGACCTGGATATCATACTGTATATGTTAAGGAACGTAAGCTATGCAGTCCTTTAATAGAATTTGAAATAATGGAAGATGAGACTATTGAATTTGAAGTAGGATATACTATTAGTGACTTAAGAGTATTATTTGATATATGGGCAGCTATATTTAAAAGACATAACTATATGTATATAAAAAAGAGGGTTTAGAATTTTGTTTATAGTTGACTCTATGGAAGAAAATAGGTATAATTTAAAAAGCAATAATATTTTTACAGAAGGAAGAAAACAAAATGACTAATAATATAAACTTAACTAATACAGTAAAAGTAAATAAGTATTATTTTAGCTATTATAGTTAGGTTTGTATTTGTGATAGATATTAATATTCATCATAGATACAGGCCGAATTGTTTGTATCTATGATGGCTAATTTTTGTTGTTTTTAAGCCACATAGATGATTACTATGTGGCTTTTTCAATCCTAAAAAGTAAGAAGCCATGTAGTGTATGCTATGTGGCTTTTCTGTATATAAACAAAAGAAAGAGGGATTGTAATGAGAAAAAGAATGGATGTTTTAATTATAGGATTTATGCTATTTGCTAACTTTTTTGGGGCAGGAAATTTAATATTTCCACCATTTTTAGGAGCAACTTCAGGTAGTAATTGGTTAACTAGTTTTGTAGGATTTATTGTGGCAGATATAGGAATAATACTTTTATCTATTTATGCCATTGCAAAGGCAGGATCATACCAAAATATCGCTAGTCGTGCAGGTAAAAGGTTTGGTATTTCAATTGAACTTATTATGATGCTTTGTTTAGGACCAATACTTGTTATTCCTAGAACTAGCGCTACAACTTTTGAGCTAAGTATAGCACCTATATTTGGTGATTTTAATAAAGTTATATTTTCAATTATTTTCTTTACTCTAGTATTTTTACTAACAATGAGACCATCTAAGACTGTAAACATTATTGGAAAATACTTAACTCCAGTACTTTTAGTTACATTATTTGTTCTAATTGTGAAGGGTATAATTTCTCCACTTGGAGATATAAAAACAGATATAAATTCAGAAAGTTTATTTGCCCATGGACTTACACAAGGATATCAAACAATGGATGCCTTAGGAATGGGTGGAGTAGTTGCCTTTATAATAGCCTCATTTAAAAGTAGGGGATACAGTGATAAAAAGGAAGTGGCTAGTCTTACTATTAAGGCTTCTTTAATAGCTGGAATTGGATTAATAATTGTATATGGTGGACTAGCGTTCTTAGGAGCAACTATGTCTAATAGTTACAATGGATTAATGTCTCAAACAGAGCTATTATCTAGTATAACTAGAGGTTTATTAGGAAACTTAGGAACTATATTATTAGGTATAATTGTTGCCTGTGCATGTTTTACAACTGCAGCAAGTTTAACATCAATTACCGCTAAATACTTTTCAGATTTAACAAAGAATAAAATTAAATATGAGTATTTAGTAATGGGGATATGCATATACAGTACAATAATGTCCAACCTAGGGGTTGATAGGATAATAGCTATTGCAGTGCCAATACTTACAGTTTTATATCCTGTTGCTATCATTTTAGTTTTACTTAGTTCTATGCCAAAAATATTTACTACTGATAGCATGTTCAAGGGAGCAGCTTATACCACACTTGTTATTAGTACATTAACTGTTATAGATAGCTTTGGTATTAGTATAGGTTTTATACACAAGCTTCCTTTTAATAATCTAGGGTTTAATTGGATTATACCTGCATTAATTGGTGCATTTATAGCTAAGCTAATATCAAATATAACTTCTAAGGTTATATATAATGATTAAAGGAGGTGATTATTTCACCTCCTTTATTAATCTTCAAAAATTTGTATGTAACCCATCTTAAACATTTCAAATTGATAAAATTCTTTACTAGCTTCATAAAGCTTCAATAATTTCATATCCTCCATAGATTCTACAGGATAACCTAAAGAGCTTAATAATTCCCTAAAAAGTTTATAACTAATATGATCAGCTGACTTTTTAGTATTAACTTGATATTCATATAAATTACTTTTTTTTAATAAGTTAGAGTCTGATGCTGAAATTGAATAATCTTGATCAATTATGTCACTAAGACTTACATTAAATTCTTTACAAATCTTTTGAGCTACAGTCATGGAAGGCATTCTAGTACCTTTTTCATAATTAGATAAAGAGGGTCTAGATATACCTATTCTATCTGCAAATTCTTGTTGGGTTAAATTTAACTCAAATCTAAGTTTTCTTATTTTGTTATTAATATCCATAAAAACACCTCACAATTGGAATTATATACAAAATGTGTAAAAAAGTAAACGATAAGTAGAGATAAATAACAAAATAGTTAATAAATTTTACAAATTGTAAAATAATGGTTGACAACTAGTGTTATTAGTAGATATACTTTTTGTAAAGAATATTAACAAAATATGTAAAAACTATTAACTTTTATAAGGAGGGAATGATGAATTTAAAGGTTGCAAGGGTCATTAAAGGGTTTACTCAAGAGAGATTGGCAGAAAAGTCTGGGGTATGTCGAACAATTATTTCAAGGCTTGAACAAAATAAGGGGGATAACATAAAAAATGATACTAAAAATAAAATTGCAGATGCTCTGAATTTTACTGTTGATGAATTATTTAATAAAGATGATGAGGGATAATCAGAGGGGGAGGAATGAATTTCAAAATTCTACAATCTTATATAAATTTCTGTGAAGTAAAGAAATTAGATGCATCTTGGGAAGGCTTAATTGAATTTAAAAATAAATTTTTTGAGGGAGTAAGGCTTACCATGGATTTAAAATGGATAAAGTTAAGTACAAGCATATTTCATGATGAAAAGATGAGGCTAATAGAAGCAATGCAAGAAAATGATACTATAATTTGCATTTGGATTAGGTTACTGATTCAAGCAGCAAGGACTAATGCTAGTGGTTTAATTTTTTTATCAGAAGGAAAACCTTACACAGAAGAAATGTTAGCTATTATATTTAATAGACCAATAAGCTCAGTTAGGTTAGGTGTGGGGACGCTGAGAAACTTAGGTATGATAGATATTGACAAAAATAATATTATAAGAATTGTTAATTGGGAAAAATATCAAAATATAGAGGGCATGGAGAGAGTTAGAGAGCAAACTAGAAAAAGGGTAGCAAAATGTAGAACTAAAAAGAAAAATGAAGAGAGTATAAATGACCTAATGGAAAGTAACGTTACAGTAACTAAAGAGAAAGAAGAAGAAGATAATAGATATATAAATATATCTATTAAGAAGAAGAATGAAGATATAGATAGGAAAAGTATAGAATTAGTGTCTTACTATGAAAAGCTTTTAGGGAAAGTTGGAGTTCTAAATTTATCATCAATAAGATTAGCTTTAAACATGTATGATTTTAAATATGTGAAAATGGCAATTGATAAGGCTATTGAAGCAGATAAGATTACTATGGGGTATATAAATGGTATTCTTAAAAACTGGGCAAGAGAAGGGTACCCAAAGGAGAAGAGAGTTAGTGATGGAGGGGAGTTTAGTGGATTTAAACCAAATGAGCCAGAAGTTTTGTCAGAGAATGAGAGAGGAAGAGCAGAAGACCTTATATAAGTGTGAAAAGTGTCATGATAGAGGGTGGATTATAATTCCTAGGGAACATGCCCAAGCCTTGTTTGTGAGATGTGAATGTCAAAATGTTAATAAGGTAAAGGGACAGTGGAAGGAATCAGGAATTAAAGTTGACATGTGCAAGTATACATTTAGTAACTATAAGGTGTGGAATGATTTTTCTAGAAAAGCTAAGGATAGTGCATCTTCATATTATGTAAAATTTGAGGTTATAAGATATTCAAGGCATAACAGCATTATATTTTGTGGTCAAGTAGGCTCTGGAAAAACTCATTTAGCTGTTGCACTAAGCTTGAATCTCCTTGAGAGTGGGTTAAATGTTGTGTATTTGCCTTACAGAGATGTGGTTACTTCAATAAAGCAGAATATGTTAGATGGAGATTATTATGCAAATATTATTAATAGATATCAGGTTTGTGATGTACTTCTTATAGATGATCTCTTTAAAGGGAAGATAAATGAGAGTGATATTAACATAATGTTTGAGATTATAAACTACAGGTATTATAACTGTTTGCCAATTATAGTTTCTACGGAGTTTACTGTAGACAAGCTCCTATCTGTTGATGAAGGGGTTGGCTCTAGAATATATGAAATGTGTAAGAGGTATGTGGTGGAGATACCTAAAAAGATTGAGAATAACTATAGGTTGAGATAGGTAAGAAGAGTTAATAGAGTTAATAAAGATAAAAAAGGGAAGAAGGGACAAGCAGTGCTTCGCACAGTTTAGGTAAGAAGGTAAAAAGGGGTGGACAAGCAGTGGGGATAATAAGTGGAACGTGTGGCTAAGCTTGGGATATACTAATGAACTTAGAGTTTAGTGAGGCCAAGCATTGAGTATAAGGATGTGGTAAGTTTGAATGGAGAGGATGAGAAGAGGATTAAGAGGTTGGAGATTGCCCTTAGTGGATATGCTAATAGGAATTTGATTTTGGCTATAGAGAATAAGAAGTTAATGGAAGAGAATTATGGGCTTAAGAAAGTGCTTAGGATATTTGAAGAGAGGGTTATTGAGAATGGGTGAAGAAGCTCTATGTGGGGCTTCTTTTTTGATGAGACTTGGAGCATAGTGACGGAACAAGCAAAATAAATATCCACCATACCTTTTTGTTTTTGAGATAATATGTGGAAAGTACGACATAAATCAGCTTTGAAAACTAAATAATATAGTATTGGAAAAGATGATATAATAGTATTAAGTTACAGACAGATAAATTAGAATTTTGGGAGGTGCAGAAATGTTTGAGGATATAAAGAATAGCAGTAATTGGGAAACTATTGAAAAGGTCTCAAGGGGGTGGTCAAGTGATAGTAAATATTTGATTAAAACAAAAGAAGGAAAGTTATTATTGCTTAGAATATCCGATGTAGAACAGTATAATGTAAAGAAAAAAGAATATGAGATTATAGCAAAATATTCAAAACTTGGCTTTTCCATGTCCTTACCAATTGATTTCGGAATTTGCAATAACGGAAAAAATGTATATATGTTACTTACTTGGATTGAAGGCAAAGATTTAGAAGAAGTATTATCTGACTTGACAGAAAACGAACAGTATCAGCTTGGCAGAGAGGCAGGAAAGATTTTAAAAAAAATACATTCAATAGAGGTTAATGTAGATGACATACCAAAAGATACAAAGAAAACAAAGAAATTGTTACAGTTATCACGATATGAGGAGTCACAAGTTCGAATTGATGGTGATGAGATTGCAATTAACTATGTAAAGGAAAACATTGACCTAATATGGAAACAGAAACCTGTATATATGCATGGGGACTATCATCCAGGAAATCTTATTTATACAAATGATGGTTCAATTGGTGTGATTGATTTTAATCGTTGGGAAATCGGAGACCCTTATGAAGAATTCTATAAGCTTGAAAGTTTTGGAATTGAAAATAGCATTCCGTATTGTATTGGACAAATAGATGCTTATTTTGATGACCGAATTCCTGAGGATTTTTGGATTACACTTGCAGTTTATGTTGCGCATGCTTCTTTATATTCTATTAAGTGGGCAGAGAAATTTGGGCAAGAAGAAATCAATGGAATGGTAGCGAGATGTCGTATGGCATTTGATGACTACGCCGATTTTCAGATGTACCTACCAAAGTGGTATACAGATAAGTATAAAAATAGTAGTCAGTTATAACTTGACGATAAATACGTAACTGGTTTAAGTAAGCAAAAAAGGCATTTGGCAGATTAACAAATTCCAGTTTGTTGATTAGCATATTGAAGAGATAAATAGAAAAAGCCGAAAATATAATAAAGATACTGTATTATTCAAAAATGAATTTACAGTATTTTTTTATGTCGCAATTCTAAGAAAGTGCAATCTATGTAGAAATTACGAATTAATTGGAAAGTTTATAAAATCTAGTAAAAGAATATTTTTATAAGTTTTTCAGGTTTAGAGAAAATAGACACTCTGAATAGAGTAGATTTGAACCTATTTTAATAGTTATATTTTGTATTAAGTCAAGTTTATGGATAACAAAATACAGAAAGCATCAAAAAAGTTATTTTTTCACAAATATTACAGAAAATAATTGAATAAAAATTCTGAATATTGTAAAATTAAGGTGAATATTAAGTTCAAAAATACTTAAAAGGGGGACCCAAAATGAAAATCAAACAAATTTTATCGGCACTTTTAGTAATTGCATTAACATCTACTGGTGTTACAGTAGGAGTAAATGCAATTGAAAGTAAGTATGATGGAAAACACCAGCTTAACGTTACAAATGAAAAAAACTCAGATGAACTTAAGAGAAAAATAGTAG
>OGSH01000410.1_pt1 | contig 24120 bp, 23 predicted proteins | sample 1573821 | NCBI WGS metagenome assembly OGSH01 (sample SAMN03295845, study PRJEB24534) | human gut metagenome | isolation source: fecal sample 5 from infant 6 | host: Homo sapiens | place: USA: Pittsburgh, PA | collected 2014-07 | reverse complement strand
CCTCCAGGGGTCAAAGACTATTAGTATATACAATATATTATTACTATATTAAATATACTTTTATTATATTCATTTTGAAAGTAATTTTCAGTTGCTACAGATACATTTCTCAAGATAATTGAGCCACAAAACACTTTCACCCAATATAATTAACTCCTTAAGTACTTTCACCAGCACATAAAAAGGCACCCATACAATGTATGAGTGCCTTCTATTAATTCCTTAAATTAATATATTCAGTTTTAGATGCCTCTACAGGATTGCCATTACTATCCGTAGCCGGTGTAAATTTCCATGTAGAAATTGTGTTCACAATGGATGCATCCGCATCACTACTACCAGTGGTTCCTTGTAATTCTACATGAGAAACGGATCCATCTGTATTAATAGTAAAATTTACATTAACAACAGTTGTATCACCGGCATAACCATGTAGCACACCAGAATCAAAGCCTGGTGTAGATATTGCTTTTGGCGCTTCATAAGGTGTGGCCGCCAAAGAAACAGCGGCAGACATGGACATTATTAATGCCGTTAAGGCAACACAACGCAATACATTACTCATCATCTTTCTCCTCATTTAGTCTTATGACTACTCTCATTATTGAGTCCTAGACTGTTTCACTCCTTATTTTGCCTTAGGACCATTCGCTTTCGCATTCACATCAGACGCATGATTATCGTTAGACTGTGATTTGTCTACCGTCAATTTACCATTGCCGGACTTAGCTGGAGCATTACCCTTTGGCAATGTAATTGTCATGCCGATGATGGATGCATGAGCTTTTTGATCTGTGCCAATAGCCGGCGTAAATTCCCATTGTCTAATAGCAGCTTTCACAGCCTCATCAACAGGACCATAACCAGAGGATTGTTCTACAAAGACATTTTCAACCTTGCCTTGTTTGTTAATTAGGAATCGTACACGCATATGATCTGCTACGGTAATTCCATTTGGAATAACTGGCATCGTAGGTTTAACGATGGATACCTCGCGAGGTGCTTCTGTAAATCTACCCGCAGCCGCATCAGCATGAGCAGGCATCATAGCACCTACCGCAAATGTAAGAACAGCAGCACACGCGAATCGAGTTAATATATTCATGGTTTGTTCCCCCTCAGAATTAATATACTAAATATACATATATAATACTCGATAAAGATGAAGAAAAAAATACCTAACTGCAAAATGTAGTCTATTAGTAAAAAATATATGTATAGAATAATTTTTATTGATAATTTTTATCATTTATGATATATTGATTTCAAGATAACTGTTCGGACTTACATATCAAGTTGATATGACAAAAAAATTACACAAAGGAGGTTCATCATGAGACGTAGAAAGCGTATTCAAATGAAGGTCATGATGGTACTTGGTATCGTTGCCCTCGTTGGGCCTAACCATCTACAATCTCTCATCCACTAAACGATCGTGACCCTAGCAGAAGACTGTATAACTGCCAATAGCCGCTACGTTAGTAGCGGCTATTTTTCTGTTTAAATTTAGAGAAATATTCTCCACCTTTAAATGATTTCATCATTAAAACAGTACAGTCCCCTAAAACAAGATTATTAAAGTTTTTAAAATTAGTATCTATAAAAAGGAGGTTTATTATGAAGTTCAACCGAGTTGTATTAGTCGTCGTATCATTAGCACTTATAGTATTAGCCATTGCAGGCTGTGGTAAGGATGCAGCACAGGACAGTCAAAAGAAACTAAACGTCGTTGCCACTACGACGATGTTAACGGATTTAGTAAAAGAAATCGGCGGTGACCATGTGTCCGTCCAAGGTCTTATGGGGCCTGGCGTAGACCCTCACCTCTATCAAGCGAGCGCCGGCGATGTAACTGCTATGTCTAAAGCAGATGTAGTGGTGTACAACGGTGTTCACTTAGAAGGTAAAATGGGTTCCATTTTTGACAATTTAACAAAACAAAATAAAGCTACCATCCGCGTATCCGACGCCATTGATCCAGCTACTCTACTCGACTTTGACGAAGAAGATGGCGTGAAAACTAAAGACCCTCATATTTGGTTTGATGTAGCGAATTGGAAACTTGCAGCCAAGGCTGTATACGAAGGACTTTCAAAAGCAGATCCAGCTCACAAAGAGGATTTCAAAAAACGGTATGATGCGTACCTCACTAAATTAGATGAAACAGATGCATACATCAAAGCTCAAGCAGAATCTATTCCAAAAGAATCTCGCGTCCTCGTAACAGCACACGATGCCTTCCAATACTTTGCTCGCGCTTATGGCTTTGAAGTAAAAGGTTTACAAGGCGTTAGTACTGCTACAGAAGCAGGCACACAAGATGTGAATGAACTTGTTCAATTCATCGTAGATCACAAAATTAAAGCGATCTTCGTAGAATCTTCTGTACCGCACAAAACAATTGAAGCTGTTCAAGAAGCAGCTAAGGCTAAAGGTTGGAACGTTGCTATCGGTGGCGAATTATACTCCGACTCCCTCGGTTCTGAAGGCACTGAAGGCGGCACATATATCGGTATGGTAAAAGCCAATATCGATACCATCGCTAAAGCACTTAAATAAACAATGATAAAAGGAGGTCTCTATGGAATGGGCCGTTGAAGTTGAAGATATGACCGTAGCCTATACGACAAAACCCGTATTATGGGACGTAGATATGAAGGTACCCATCGGTTCCTTAGCGGCCATCGTCGGCCCTAACGGAGCCGGTAAATCTACATTATTAAAGGCCATGTTAGGCCTATTAACAGTTATCTCAGGTAGTGTTAAGTTTTATATCGACCACCACCTTGCGATGGACAAAAAGGATTACAAGAAAATCGCCTATGTCCCTCAAAGCGGTAGCGTAGACTGGGACTTTCCTACTACCGTATTAGACGTTGTACTTATGGGCCGCTATGGTCATCTAGGTTGGTTTAAACGACCAAGTAAAAAAGATAAGGAGCTGGCCCTCTCCATGATTGAAAAAATGGGCATGAGCGACTATGTAAATAGACAAATTCGTCAACTTTCAGGGGGTCAACAACAGCGTGTGTTCCTCGCGAGAGCCCTCGTACAAGAGGCAGATATTTACCTCATGGACGAGCCATTCAAGGGCGTCGATAAAACGACGGAGCACGCCATTATCTCCCTTTTACAAGAAATGAAAGCGCGCGGTAAAACAGTCATCGTCGTACATCACGATTTAAATACGGTACCTCAATATTTCGACTGGGTAACGATGGTCAATAAGCAAACTGTTGCCTATGGTCCCGTAGCAGAGACCTTTACCGATGAGGCCATCGAGCGCACCTACGGCAAGGGGAGGATTGTATGACCATACTCCAATCCTATACGACACAGATGGTATTGCTCGGCACGGCTCTCTTGGGCCTTGCCAGTGGTATTGCAGGCACCTTCGCAGTACTGCGCAAGGAAAGCCTCATCGGTGACGGTCTCTCCCACGCAGCACTGCCTGGTGTAGTCATCGCATTCTTGCTGACCGGTATAAAAGACATTGAGGTACTCATTATAGGTGCTGCCCTGTCCTCTATCACTGCGGCATGGCTCATTACCATCACCGTAGAAAATAGTAAAATCAAATTCGATGGCGCTCTGGCTACTATACTATCTGCTTTCTTTGGTCTTGGTATGGTTCTACTCACCTACCTTCAAAGTCTGAACAATGCAGGTCAGGCGGGGCTTTCAAAATTCATATTCGGACAGGCAGCCACTATCTTAGCCCGCGATGTGTACATTACATCAGCGGCAGCGCTCATCATTATCGTTTTAACAGCCTTATTTTGGAAAGAGCTAAAGCTCATTTCCTTTGACGTAGAATACGCTAAAACATTGCAAATTCCCGTCACCTTTACACTCATTTTATATCGTTCCCTATTGATCATGACCATCATCATCGGCATTCAATCGGTAGGTGCTATCTTGATTAGCTCCCTACTCATTGCACCGGCTGTAGGAGCCCGTCAGTGGACGAACAAGCTAGGTACCATGTGTATATTAGCGGGATTCTTCGGCATGGTATCCGCCATTGGCGGCACCATCTGGAGTACATCAGTACAAAAACTACCCACAGGCCCTGCCATCATCGTCATTCTATCGGTTATCGTCCTATTGAGCCTCATTTTTGCACCTAATAGAGGCATCTTATGGCAATATCGTAAAAGAGGTGCCCCATGACAGTACATACAGAAATTTTACTCATCGCTATTGCGGTATCTATGGCATGCGCCATTCCTGGTGTATTTCTAGTGCTGCGCCGCATGTCCATGATGGCTGATGCCATTACACACACCGTATTTCTCGGCATCGTGCTCGCCTTCTTTGTGACAGAAGATTTAAACTCACCTTTACTGCTAGTAGGAGCAACGCTAGTCGGTGTAGGCACTGTGTGGCTTACGGAAATGATCCATAACACGGGCCTCGTCAACGAAGATGCGTCCATTGGTATCATCTTCCCTCTCCTCTTCTCCATTGCCATCATCCTCGTCAGTCTCTATAGCGGCAACGCACACCTCGACGTAGATACGGCACTATTAGGGGAAATTGCTTTTGCCCCATTCGACAGATGGATTGTAAACTCCACAGACTTAGGACCTGTATCGCTATGGATTTCCCTAGGGGTAGCACTTATCAACCTCGTATTAGTTATACTTTTCTACAAGGAACTACAGCTATCCACCTTTGATCCATTACTAGCAGGTCTATTCGGCTTCATGCCCGCCCTCATCCACTACGTGCTAATGACCATGGTATCCCTCACCGTAGTGGCATCCTTCCAGGCGGTAGGGGCCATTCTCGTTATCGGCCTCATGATTGGTCCTGCGGTCATCGCTTATTTATGGACGGACTCTGTGAAAGCCATGCTTATTAGCAGTATTATCATCGGCATCATCTGTGCTGTCATCGGTACGGAAGTCGCTTTCACCTTAGACGTATCAATTGCCGGCGCTATCGCAACGACCATTGGTTTAGCCTTATTAATCGCCGTTATTTGTACGCCAAAGACAGGCTATATTGCAACCTATCTTCGCCAACGCCACTTGCGTCGTCACTATCGAGAAACCATGATGCTCTGCCACATCTATACCCATATGAACACACCTGTGGCGGCCATCGAAAATGGTATCGGCACCATTCACGAACACTTGAACTGGAAGCCAGACTATACACACCAAGCCGCATCACATCTTAAGAAACAAGGCTTGTTGTATGTAACAAATGGATACTATATGCTGACCGATAAAGGCGTGGCGCAGGTAAAAGAAATCATTTAATTAACCATATGGGTTTTGGTAGGCACAAAGGCACTAAAACTGAACGCGCATCTGATACCATTTGGCACCACCATGATCAGACTCTGATTCACCTTCATTTACAAAACCAAACTTGGCATAATAGTGAATCTTTTCTTCTTTACAGGTTAGAATTACGCCCTTTCGCTTTTCCTCTCTGGCCAATTCTATAAAAGCCTCTATCAACTGACCACCAACACCACGATTGCGGTATTCTGGCAATGTATTTAGACCAAAAATCATCTGCCATGCGCCATTAGGGTTATGCAAAGAAGCATCGCCGAACATCTCATCCGTTAAGATTTCATCATCCGTTACGAAACCATCAATAAAACCAATAGGTGTATCGCCGTCAAAGGCAATTAAAAACTGACTCGCATAATGGTCTAATCGTTCCTTAAAAGCCTCACGAGGCGCCGCTTCAGCAGGCGGAAAACAAGTTGCTTCTATATGTGTCACTAAATCTAAATCAGCGGTTGTCGCTTTTCGTATTAATATATCCATATCCTTCTCCATCGTATCTACATATCGGTTTTAGTATATACTGTTTACATAACAAAGGCTACACATTCAATGAGTGATGTGTAGCCTTATATTAATAATCTCACAAATTACTTTCTTCTGTATACGTAATCGCCATAAAAGCTCCTTCACCAACTTCCGAGATATATGCTATCAAATAAATGGTATCTACCATTTTAATGAACTATAAGATTAAATAAGCTCTATTAAACTAAATAGTTTCTATCAATAGTCTCTATCAATCGAGTTCCTTGCTCATATAGATAACATCATCCATAGGGTTATGATAATACGGCTCACATTCAACAAAGCCATGCTTCTTATACAAATGGATTGCTGCTTGCAACGGTTCAATTGTATCTAGTACCATTTCTTTATATCCAGAGGTCTTAGCATGGTCCATAATACTTTCAATCAGACGATCACCGAGAGCATGACCGCGCCCTGCAGGACGCACATAGAGTCGTTTCATTTCACAACGGGTATCGCTATGCTGATAATACGCCACCATACCAAGAACAACACCATTGTCATCTACCGCCACCAATAATTCACCATTTGGCGCCGTATATTTCTCTGCTATATCTGCTAATCCCTTATCTAAATTCTGAACGGACAAATCGCGACCAAGCCATTGCGTATACTCTGTAATTAGCTCTTTTACTTAATCTAAATACGGTTTTCCATCAATAATTTTAATCATATAAGCTCCTTATTAATTTCTATTTGCACCCATACGTTTTATGTTGAAAGATTTCTTTTACAATCCCTTCACCAACAATATTTCCTTCTTCCATGATAAAGAACTCAGTACCTTTTATAACAAAATGAGGATAGTACATTCCATTATTTAAATTCGGTGGAGTTCTCCTCTATTTTCAAACAATTGTTTAAACAAAAATCTATAACTTAAAATCAGTATACCAATTTCTGTAAAAAATACAAAAGCATCCCATCTAAAAGACAGGAGGCTTATTTAGCTTAGTAATAACTAAAGTTATTTGTTATTCTTATTCCCGCTCTTCATAAGATTGCGTTTTATTAGGAAAACACACTGTCAAAGGGATTTCATGCTTTGGCGGGGGTCAGCCCGCCTCGGCGGTGTCAGTGGTGTTGATTTCAATGTACTCGGCAATCCGGCGGAACTCGTCCGCAAACTTAAACTTGACACTGATATTGCCGTTTTCGTAAACCTTGATATGGTCTACCAGCTCAATAAGGATTTCGCGGGTCAGCTTTTCGATGTTCTGGTATTTCGCAAAGGCTACCAGCGCGGTATGCTGCTGGTCAACGCCGCTTGCAAGCTCTTTCCGTTCAGCGGTTAGCCGGGCCAGTAAATCCGAGAGCTCGGCGACCTGCCGTTCATAATCGGCTTTCATTTCCCGGTATTCCTGCTGGGTGATTTCCCCGTCTTTCCAATCTTGATACAAGGACTGCTTGTAGCGGGTGATTTTTGTCAATTCCTTTTCCTTTGCGGCTATCTGGTCATTCAGCCGGTGGGATTGACTTTTTTTCAGCGGGGGCGGCGTGTCCTTGGGGAGCTCCGGGAGGGGCCGCTCCCCGGCAATCACCTCCCGGATGTCCTCGGGGTCAAAGCCCGCGCCCAGCGTGGATGCCCGGAGCCGGGTGTACTTGTCATTTCCCGGAGCAAGAAACGACACCACGCCGCCCTGCCCGCGCTTGACGGCAAAACCGGACTCCTCCATCAGCCGGAGGAACGCAGCGAAGTCGGCGGGCTTTTTTTCAAGGGCCGCGATGATTGCCAGCCGCATCCGCTGTTTTGCAGACGGCGGCTTGTCGCCTATCCACTGGCCATAGTGCAGAAAGCACCCTTGCTGTGCTGGCTGGGATTTTGTATCACGGACAAATCATGCTCCAGACAAACCCGGTCAGACAGCCGCCGGAGGGCAAAGCTGGAGCCGATGAAATTATGGAATTTCCGGGAACAGTCAAAAGCCGTGGAATTGAAATAGATGTGATTATGCAGGTGGCTCTTGTCGGTGTGTGTGCAGACGAAGAACTGATATTTGCCTTTCGTCCAGCGCATCGCCGTTTCAAAGCCGATTTTGTTGGCCTCTTCCGCCGTGACCTCGCCGGGCGGGAACGCTTGTCATATCTGGAAGAACAGCGCCCCGCGCTCAATGGGCCGGGCGGTGGCCGCCTGGTACTGGCTTTTCACCAGCAGGAACTCGACGGCGGCTGTGTCCGGGTCGCACAGGTGGGAGGAAACCGCTCCCACCTTTTGGGGATTGAGCCCGTAGGCAAACCGCTCCTCCATTGTCTGGGCGGCGCTCATTCCCGCCGCCTGCTTGTAGGGCCGGATGTAGGTCGTGGCCGTGGTAGCACCTCCCTTTTCCAAAATAGAGGTGGCTGTATTATACAGCCACCACATGGGACTTCGGGACAAATTGTCCCAAAGCTAAATAATTGTCACTCAATTTTAGTATCCTCTAATGGGAAAAGCTCGGGATATATTCCAGAATGCTTATTAAGCATAGCTTCCATTCTTGCCCCTTTTTCTTGCATTGTATGCTGGAAACAAAATATACGCGTAAGCAAATTTGTACCACCAGCCGCCATGCAGATTTCATTGATACTTTTTCCAATATACTCAGGATGTTCGGCCAAAAATTTTTTAATTTCAGCCGATTTTCCAAAGCGTTCAATAGTGATTTGATTATCTAAACAAAAGTTCTTGTGCATTTCCCTAAATGATTTATCATCGTACTTGATAACATATATAGATTTCTCTAACTCATCTCCCAACGCCGGACTAATACAATTATCATTCATATTTGGGCGCATTGACAAACCTGTTGCTCGACAATAATGTGCTGAGAAAATTTCCGATCCAACTCGGCTATCAAAATTATGATCGTTTAGATAAACTCGACCAATATCCGTTCTTTCATCTCGAGAGTATAAATTCAAAATGTATAACGCACCTAAAGCATGAAGTAAGTTTTCAATGCTTGCTTTTTTTAGCGAGTTTCGTCGGTCATGTTTTACAGCTTGATATGCCTGTTTCCATTTACTTCCACTTGTTCCGCGTTTATGAGCTTTATGTAGTGGAGTTAATATTGTATTTTTCTCATCAACGAAATAGAAGTTAATAGCGGAAACTGCTATTTGTTTTTTGCTTAAAATCCATGTCTGCTCCAGCAAATCTAAACAATCTGTATCGAAATATAAGTCTCTGTTATTTCCTTCAGAATCTGTTGGAGACATATTTCCACCAAGCATACAATACAGTTCTTTAGAAAGGGACTCGATTTCTACTGAACAACGTACAATTAAGTCTGCAATATACATTGAATAAGTTCCAAGCTGATCATCAGAAAAATGGATATAATTGGCCAATTTTAGAAATTCTTTTTCTAAATTTTTATAGACAGGCCAGTATAGATTTAGAATAGGCATGGACTAAACCTCCTCCTAATATAAATGTTCGGTGATATTTCGCGTTTTGATCATCGCTCTGCCATCATGGCCTTTGCCGGTGTGGACCCGGGAGTTAACCAGTCAGGGACGATGAACTATGAGGGCAATCGTGCTTCAAAGCACGGAGCACCCCGTCTTCGAAAAACTCTTTTCCAAATCATGACCACCTTACTTCAGCTAGCGCCTTCGGACGATCCGGTCTATCGCTTTATGATGAAAAAGAAATCAGAAGGAAAACCTTATCAGGTATACATGACCGCCGGAGCGAATAAGTTTCTTCGCATCTACTACGGAAAAGTCAAAGAATACCTGGCCGCGGGGGCCGCTGAATAACAAATGTCTTTCCTATTTTCTCTGGTCAGCGAATTCGGTGGCCTTTTTTGTGATACCTCCAATTCTGCCTACTGATTTTTCAAATTTAGGCTTGACTTTTTATTAGTAGACTCCTAACTTCTTTTCCAACTGAATAATGAACTTTTGTTTCTGCTTTTGCACCTTTAATTTTGTCCTTCCTTAGCTTTTCTTCTGTCTGAGATATTCTAAATAGATTAGCAACGAGTTCAGTGCTTCCCATATAATCCAAAATCTTTTGTCTCGCAGTTAAGCCTTTTCTGTCATGTATATCTTCTACATCTAATCCACCATACAATCCCATATAACCTGCATTCTGAAATATGGCAAATTCTTCATTTGTTATAACGCCTGCATCGCGTGCTGTTTCTACCAAAAGCTGATTCCACTGTTTAATATCTCCACGAACAACAAGCCTTCTTCTATCTTCATCAAGCTGATTAAAATGATCTGCTATTTCTTGACGATATGTTTGAATAGCAAAATATGTTTGGCCAAGTGCAATAACCTCTTTTCTCGAATCTCCGTTTTGCACAATCAAATAACAAGCATATCTCGTAAGCTCATAATCTTTGATAGACTTACTTGTAGCACCTGCTTCCACGATTTTGCTGACCTCAACAAAATCGTATGATACTTCATGTCCGCTATTCTCACATGCAATCATTGCTCTATCAATGACCTTTTGAAAGTTTCGCCATTGAGAATAATCAAGCACATCAGCAAGTTCTCTTGCACTCCAATACTCACTTCCATCTTCTCTAACATACTTAATATCTTCAAATTTCTTATATTCTTTTACTTTTAAATTTGACATAAGCACCCTCTCATTATTTTTATAATAGCTAACTTATATTTACCTTAAATCCATGCTTCTCGTAAAATGCTACATTCTTGCTATTACCAATCATAACATTAATGTACAAGTAAGACTTATAAGCCGCTTTCACCATTTCTAGTAAATGACCAGCAAAACCACGCCCATGATAATCAGGATGAACTAGCACATAATTGATGAAACATACTAGCTCGCTATCACCCATGACACGAATAAGACCAACTAAACGATCGCCATCCCACGCAGAAATCACACGAGAGGAATTCATGAGCGCCTTGTATAATCGGTTGGGATATTTCCCTACCACCCAACGAACACACAAGAATAAATCTGACACCTGTTGAAGGGTAAAATTTCTTTCTTCAGTATACGTAATCGCCATAAAAGCTCCTTCAAATGATTACTTTAACTTCCGCATCTCATGAATAAACGCCTCTGCCTCTTGCAGATTCTTAGGAAACTCAAAATATAAACAGCTTATAGTTTGTGCCTTCCGACAAGGAGATCCTACAGTTGATACAAACATTTTTATACCCCATAGTTATTTACTCCCATACGATTTATGTTGAAAGATTTCTTTTACAATCCCTTCACCAACAACATTACCACTATCCATAATAAGAAACTCCGTACCGACTTGTAGTGCAGAATAATCTATATCTTCGTTTACTGCCAGCGCATTGGCACGTATTGATTTATCAAAGATAACATCTTCACCATCAATAAAATTTACACCTAACTGCTGTTCAGCGCCCTTTATAACAAGATGAGGGCAATACTTTCCATTATTCAGATTCGGTGGAGTTCTCCTCTTCTTGCTGAAGAAAGTAACTGTACAGCAAATAGTAAACTCTAAATTACTCATTTTAAGCCTCATCAATTACATATACCATATCACCTTTAAAGTATATGTTCATTATACAATGTACGGGATTCCCTTCGGTCCATAACCAACCTTGCAGCACAACTCGTCCCCAGTTATAGGTCTCTATAATGATCTCAAATTCACCTTCACTATACTCCTGCTGATAATGAGATAACTCAATTCTTTTACCTCTAAAAGTATCTAATATTGTACTATTAAAGACGAGAATTTCTAGATCATCAACATCACATTTCTCAAACACAACTTGAGCCTTATGAGTTTGTTCAGTACCATTCTCATAGGAGAAAATATAATCAAATGTAAGGACCAAATTATCGTCTGCGTACTCTATTTTCTGTACCCTTGCATCGTGGAGAGAATACTTGGAATGGTTACCAAAAGATTTTGTCGTTTTCATAGGACCTCTAATTATAAGAATATGGCCACAATACGATATTCCTTAACTCTATTAATTCACTATTTTAAAAACCCTCAAAAATAATTAGAGCATATTTTTTATTTAAGTAATAAATCATTCCGACGAAGATAATCAATAAAGGTACAAATAATTAGATTTTTTCGCTCTATAATATCTGTTTCTTTAAAATCATTAGAATTAGATGATAAATCAAATAATTCCTTATTTTTTGTACCTTCTCTAACTTTACCTTTATCAGTTACAAACCCCTTATAATATTTTAATTTATCTATAAATCGATAATCTGATGCACGAATATTAATAGCCTTTTCAAGTAGAGCTTTATTACCTAATGATTCTAAATTCCTTTTATCAGTTAAACCATTCTCATTTTCTTGCCGTTTTTTAGCATAAATATGTTCTATCTCTACTTTTGTATCTAATAAGAACAAATCTTGTTTATCATTTGTATACATCCACCACGCAAGCATCGATTTAGTAATCGGTCTGCCATTTGTAAAAAGATAATTCTCTAATGCTAGCTTTACATCACTTTCATCAAACTTATAATCATTAAATGATACTTGCTGGTTATTTACAATATTAATCAACTCTGGATAAACAGGTGTCCTTAATGCATTTACACCAGGTCTCATAATTGCATAAGCCCAAATAAAGGCAATAATTTTATCAAGGAACTCACCAAATGATTTGTCCTCAAGCATTCCATTGCTGTCTTTATTTTGCATAAAATACACGGAAGTTAAGTATGCCCACATACCATTTGGGGCATAATTTAAAACAGATAGATTTTTCAGAACTTTCTCAGAAAAAACACTATCATCTTGTTCTGCAACATTTACCCAGAAGCTTGCTAAAGCCTCTAAATTAGTTAGTGTTTCATCTTTCTTTAAAAGGCTATAGCCATCTTTCTCATAAAATTTGCGCAATGCTTCAGTTGTAGTGTTTTTATTTTTCATTTTTGCACGTTCATAATACATGTAACGTGTAAATAATTCGTCCATAGATGAACCCGATACTGATGAGAAAATTTTGTCGGAGATTTCTTCCAATTGTTTCCATCTTTTTATAAATTCATCCTTTTTATCGTTCTCTTTATAATACTTATAGAATTGAGCTTTGAAAATATCTGTATCAGAAAGCGGTTTACCCCTATCATTTAATGTAGAGAATATTCTAAGTGCAGTTTCTTGCGACTCAGCCTCAATTGGAAGAAGAATACAGTTATTCATAAGCCTATTTGGTAAATATGCAAAATATGTTGGATATTGTACTAAAAAAGTATTTATCTGTTTCGTAAAAAATCGATAATTCCTCGCATATGCACTTTTTTGTGAATCCATTACTATACCAGTTTTAAGAATTGATAAAAATTCATCCTTATCATCATCAGATGTAACTTCAGAGTCTATTTTTAATTTGTTTGTATCTGGAGTTCCAAACTCATCAGTTTTCCAAATACATTTAGATATGTCCTCTGCTGTTTTTTTGGAGTTATCATCTTTCATATTTCCAAAAAATGAATAAAAAGCTCTCAGCAATAACATCAATGTTGTTAAACGTTGTTGTCCATCAATAATTTCCAGTTTATTATCACTATTTTTAAATGTAACAATAGGACCAAGAAAATATTCATCCCCCTCTGGATCAAACTTCGAGAAGTCTTCATCTGGAAATGCGAATAAAAATATATCATCCCACAAAGTTTCACATTCAGAAATATCCCAAGCATATGGTCTTTGATAATCTGGTATTAAAAAATCAGCACGTTTGTTAGTAAACAATTCCTTTATCGTTTGTTGATCAATATTTAACTTTGACATAACAACTCTCCTTATTCCCTTTTATTAATACTATTAAACTTTTAAAACAAGTTTATATTCCCCTACCGATTTTGCATATACAGCCTATATAAAACACCTTTTACTCAAATAATTGTATTATCTCTACTATAAGCTTACTTCCCTATATTATCGGCAACTAGGGATAACGGTTTCTCCGTTGGCATTGGATAGGAATAAACCTTATGTTCTTCTTCCATATCATAATTATCCGTCCATAGCTCACATTGTGTTATTACAGTCTGAACCGCATCATCCATACCTTCTGGAGGGTATTTGTGCTTTTTCAAAAGTTTTTTAATGATCATACGCATTTTGGCTCTTGCTGATTCACGTTTTTGCCAATCTATGGTCCTATTTTTACGCAGAGTCTCAGCCAATTCTTTCGTTATCGAGATTAGCTCTTCATTTTCGTAGAAATCTTTAATAGCCTGTGGTTTTACCAATGCATCATAAAAAGCTAACTCATCTGCAGTTAGGCCAAGTTTTTCCCCTTCTTCTCTATCAGCTGCGATTTGTTTTGCTAGTTTTAGCATCTCTGCAATAACTTCTTCATTTGTTAGCATCCCATTTAAATAAGCATTGAGAAAGCGTTGCATAATTTCACTAAATTTCTCAGACTTAACTACATTTGTTCTGCGATAAACAGAGACTTGATTAGAAATTAATCTCTTCAACAATTCAATTGCAAGATTCTTTTCCTTCATATTAGCAACATCTTGTAAGAATTTAGAATCAAATAAAGAGAACTCTTCTTTAATGTCAGAGAATAAATTAATTACACCATCACTCTTAATACTATGTTTTAAAAGTTCGTTTATTCTTGCATTCATCTCTGGTAATGAAATCTTTTTACCAACACCAGTATTAGTAAGTCTCAAAACAAGTACACGAACGGCTTCAAAAAATGCTGCTTCAAATCTATCATCTTCATTAACTAACGAAGAGCAAAGAGAGAGTGCTTGATGAAGCATAAGGGCTTCTTTTACAAATACCTCCTTATCCTCTGACCGCTCTTTATCCATAATGAAATTCACTGCACCACTAATGGTTTTAGCTCTTTCAAGATCCGTACCACTTTTAAATTTAGAATAATCATATCCATGGAATATATCACGGCATATAGACAATTTTTCTAAGAATTTAGGATATGCGACCATAGAAACATCCGTATCACCATAATTTTTTTTATCACGAGATGTGTAATCGTTCATCGCCTGCTTCAAAGCAGTAGCAATACCCACATAATCAACAATAAGCCCGCCTTCTTTATCACGGAATACACGATTAACACGAGCAATTGCTTGCATTAGATTATGTCCAGTCATAGGCTTGTAAATATACATAGTTGCAAGAGAAGGAACATCAAAACCTGTCAGCCACATATCAACGACTATAGCAATCTTTAAAGGACTTTTATTATCCTTAAATTTCTTAGCAAGCTCGTTTTTATGACGCTTATTGCCAATAATTTGTCGCCACTCTTCTGGATCATTATTACCAGAAGTCATAACTACAGCAACTTTTTCTTCCCAATTTGGTCGAAGCTCTAAAATACGTTTATAGATTTTCATAGCAATAGAGCGAGAATATGCAACAATCATTGCCTTACCGGTAAGTAAATATTCCCTATTATTTTCATAGTGATCAAGAATATCATGCACAAGAGAATCTAGAGTATTATCATTACCAAGAATGGCCTCCATCTGTCCTAGCTCATGTTTGCTTTTCTCTATAACTTCACTATCTGCATTCAAAGACATCAAATCATATTCAGTGTCAATCAACCTCAATGTAGCTTGATCAAGATTCAATCTAATAACACGACTTTCATAGTAAACAGGTCGTGTTGCACCATCTTCAACAGACTGCGTCATATCATAGATATCGATATAATCACCAAAGACCTCCCGCGTACTACGGTCTTTTGAAGAAATAGGTGTTCCTGTAAAACCAATATATGTAGCATTAGGTAATGTATTACGAATAAGTCTGGCTGTACCAATAACACGTTTTGCTACTTCCTCTCCAGATTCATTCTTTGTAATCTTAATTTTTTCAGCAAGCCCATATTGCCCTCTATGTGCTTCATCCGCCATAACTATAATATTATGACGTTCAGATAGAGGTTCATCCGATTCCTCAAACTTTTGCATCGTAGTGAAAATAATACCATTTGCCTGTCTCCCAGCAAGTAAGGTTTTAAGATTTTCTCTACTTTCTGCTTGTAACGGGTCTTGTCGTAAAAAGTCTTTACACTTTACAAACTGACTATAGAGTTGATCATCAAGATCATTTCGGTCAGTAAGCACAACAATAGTAGGGCTATCTAGGGCCTCCTGCAACAAATGGGCATAGAATACCATTGAAAGAGACTTACCACTACCTTGAGTATGCCAAAAAACTCCACCCTTACCATCAGTAACAGTAGCGTGCTTAGTCGATTCAATAGCTTTCTTTACTGCAAAATATTGATGATATCCAGCAAGAATTTTATAGCTATTTATTCCTTCATTCGAGAAACAAATAAAGTTCTTAATAATATCAAGTAATCGTTCTTTTTGGAATATTCCCTCAAAGAATGTATCAAATTGTGCATACTGAGTATTCTCATAATTACCATCTTTGGTTTTCCACTCCATAAAACGGTCTTCGCCGGAAGTAATTGTACCAGCTTTAGAAATTAATTGATCACTCATAACACAAATAGCATTATAAATAAACATCGATGGAATCTCTTGCATATAGTTGCGAAGCTGTCTATATGCCTCAGAAGCATCTGTTTCTTCACGAGAAGGAGACTTAAGTTCCATTAATACGATTGGTAGCCCATTTAGAAATAGAATAAGATCAGGGCGTTTATTACTGTTCTCAATGAAAGTCCATTGATTAGCTACAATAAATGAATTATTTTCAGGGTTCTTATAATCCATAAGATAAACAATTGAAGAACGTTCTTCTCCATCAATAAAATATCTTACAGGAATACCATTCTGTAAGTAGTCCATAAAAATAGCATTCTTCTGTACAAGTTCACCATTTTCAAAATTTTTAATTTTAAATAATGCATCCTGAATCGCATCATTAGTTGCACCATGATTTATACGATATAAAGACTCAATTAAAACTTCTTCATAGAAAGGACTATAAAAATCTCTTTCTATATCTGGGCCATACACATATTCATACTCTAAATCATTTTGAAATAATTCAATTAATGATTTTTCATAATCTTCCTCTCGGAAAAAATTTAGCATTATTTTACTCCCTATAAAAAAAGATAATTTTTACCTTAAAACTCTACCCTAATATATTTATATCCCTCTATTATTAAAATGCACTCTCCATAGCAATTTTTCTAATATATACAATAAACAATAATTTAGCGGCTTAAAGGTCGATGTCGGTGACATCAAGTTCTCCTGACATTAACTTTGGTAAGAGAGTATCTCTCAATAAATTTAGACTGTGGTTTTCTCTCGTAAGCGTTAAAATCTGTTCAAACATTGGCTGGATAATGCTTTCGAAGTCAGCGAGGACGCCTTCACTTGGCAACGCAGTAGGATAGTTTTTTAGAATATCCGTTTTCAGATTAGTGAACACACTTCCGTTTCCGAGTGCAACAAGTCCTTTCCTGATATATTTAAAATATAAATACAGATATTCATTGCTTAACTTTGACTTTGGAAAGTAAAGCCAACCATCGTGTATGCAAGAGTCAACATCAAGTATTTTAGGAATACCGGGTGTGGCACTATTTGAAAGCACTAAGGAGCCTGCGTTTAGAAAGACAGTTTTTTTCAGTCCTGATTCTTTTATGTGTTCCTTAATATCTAAGATATATGGAGAAGTTATCCCAGTCGCATCGGAGATTTTCAACCAACGAAAACCATCTTCTGCAAGATATTCCTGTATGGGACGAGGAGAGCCACCTCGTTTGATTTCAACAAAGTCTCCCAAAATGCCTAAAGTCCAATCTTCCGGCATTTTGCCACCAAAAGGTTCATAATCAATGAACCAAGACTGAAAAATAGCCTGAGCCTGTTGCTCTAAATTATTGTTTATCGCATTATTTAACGCAATCTTATCGTCCAGTGATTTCAGGAGTCCGGATATCCTTCTCTGCTTTTCATAATCCGGAACCATTATCTCCAAATTCTGAACCACATCCGTCTGAACTCTCTGCCTTCCAGACGATCCTACCATCGACTTTATCGCTAGCTCACGGACAAGTGGGCTACAAACCAGATAATAGATAAAGTCCTCGTCCACACCATTTTTAGCACGAAACACTATGTATTCTGTAGAGCCAAAACCTACTTCTCCATCATCAAGAATGCTGACCTTTGCCGTCTTTCCATTCTCCAAGCACGGAGTAATTCTGGCCATAATCGTATCTCCATTGCGGAATTTTGTGCCGCCGGAGAATTGCTCCAGATCATATCCCAGTACATCCCGGCAAAAAGGCTGCAGCTTATCCATACCGATTTTTTTTGCAACTGTCCCTTTTGCAAGGGATTCTCTTGGATTAAAATCCGCTATATCTTTCAGCTTTTTCATTACCCATTCAGCCATATTTTCACCATCCTAACCTATATATTTTCTATGTGCCAATTTTACATTGCTTTGTTTTACCATCGCATATTGTAGCGTCGTATCAATCCGTTTATGGCCAAGCAGTTGCTGCAATTGTTCAATCGGCATTCCTTTATCGATTGCCATTGTTGCAAGCGTACGCCTGAACTTATGCGGATGCACTTTTTGTAATCCTAATTGCTTTCCAAATTCACGCAAACGAACCTCAACTCCACCAATTTTCAGCCTTTCGTGTGGCGATTTCAACGACACAAACAGAGCCGGATTATCGTCCCTTCTGCTTCCTAAGTAATTCTGCAAATGTATCTTTGTTCTCGCATCAAAGTAAACAACCCTTTCCTTACTGCCCTTACCGAAAACAATACATTCTCTCTCATTGAAATCAATATCATTGCGGTTAAGTAGCACCATTTCTCCTACACGCATACCAGTAGAAGCAAGCATATCTATCATTGCCAAGTCCCTCGGCTCGGTACAGTTATCTCTCATAAGTTCCAATGCTTCGTCAGAGTATGTTTCTTTAATGTTCGTGCCTGTTTTGACCTTATGTATTCGCCTGACAGGACTTTTCAATATATAGTCCTCATCTTCCAACCACGAGAAGAAACTTGAAAGAATACGGCGTATATTGTCTATTGTAACTTTACTTGACTTTTTCTTTTCCTGATACTCTGTCAGGTATCCTCTTATATCATCTGTAACTATATGTCTGACATCTTTTTGGAGTTCATTAAGCATAGCTTCAATAGTAGCTTTGTAGTACTTAAGAGATTTTTCAGAACAGCCCTCTATTCGCTTTGCCGATAAGAACAGTTCTACAAAATTCTGCTCCGAAATTTTTTCTTGTTGCTTATTTTCTGTTATCTCGTACCTTACGAGGGTGTATTGTAACACCTCTTGCAACCTTTCGCTTTGTGCATTGTTCAAGTACGGTAACATTCCTTGAACAACATCTTTGATTAAATCTTGTTTCACAGTCAATCCTCCTTTATTTATTCTTAGAGAACGACTATGGGGCGGAAGTCCCCCGATATTAACTTCTGCCACCCACAGAAGTTATGGGTATGTTATATGCTAAACAATAATTTAGAGCAGCAAGCTAAGGCTTTATTTAAGTCCTGGTTCGTTGATGGTGAACCATTCAATGGCAAACAACCAGATGATTGGATTCTTGGAACAATTGATGATTTAGCAAAGGATGTTGTTTGTGGTAAGACTCCTTCTACAAAGAAGGAAGAATATTATGGAGGATATATCCCGTTTATTACAATTCCTGATATGCACAATTGTGTCTACTCATTAAATACAGCTCGATCATTGTCAACTCTTGGTGCAGAAAGTCAATCAAAAAAAACTTTACCAGTCAATAGTGTGTGTGTAAGTTGTATTGGAACAGCAGGTCTTGTTACTCTTGTACCTGTTCCCAGTCAAACTAATCAACAGATAAATTCAATTATTCCTAAAAACACTGTTTCGCCTTATTATGTTTATTTGCTTATGAAAACAATGTCTGAAATTATAAATAAACTTGGTCAAAGCGGAAGTACCATTGTAAACCTTAATAAAGCACAATTTGGAAAAATAGAGGTTATTATTCCATCGAGCAAGGTAATGTTAGAATTTACTGAATTAGTTGAACCTATTTTTAAACTAATTCTTTTAAATCAAAAGGAAAACAATAGACTAAGTAATCTAAGAGATACACTTCTTCCAAAACTGATGTCCGGTGAGCTTGATGTCTCTAACATAGACCTTTAAGCCGCTAAATTATTGTTTATCGAAGCATTGATTTGAATTTTATCGTCAATAGGCTTTAGTATATCCACAATTTTTTTTTGCATTGTCAACGATGGTAGTAATACGCTCATTCTTTTTATATCAGCTATCGTGACATGACCTAATCCAGTAGTTTGCTTATTAATTGCAATTTGAGTAAACCAAGGTTTAAGATATTTCATCAAGAAATAGAAATAATCCCTATCAACTATTTCCGCATTGGGAGTTACTTTAAAAATATGCTGATTCAACCAGCCTTCCTGTAATTGAAACTTGAAAATATCTATAGATGTTTGCGGATTTCCAGACCAAGAAAAGAGTAAGTCTTCTTTTTTTAAATGAACATCATCTGAAAATATCTGCCTGGTATACGATGTGTTTCCACTTATACCATTATTCAGTTCAGCAATTTTTATTACAGGAACACCATCATTTGAGAAATTGATTTTTTTGAATGCAAGTCCATTTTTCCATAAGGCTAAGTCGTATAGTGGATATCTTTTGCCGTTCAATTTTGAATTAATATTATATAGCGTGCTTTCATCAAATTTCATATCCTATCGCCCCCAACTTTCTTCTGATTTCATCTTCTAACTTGTGGGACTCTTCAAACATATCTGAAAGCTCCGAAGTTAATCTTGTCATTTTTTCTTCAAATGGTTCTCCATCATCTTCTTGTTCCTCAATACCTACATATCGTCCTGGAGTTAAGATATAATCTTGCTTTGCAATATCTTCCATTGTGGCAATCGCCGAAAATCCTTTTTTCTCTTCCAGTATTCCATTTTGGAAATCCTCAAAGGTTTTTGCTAATAAGTCAATATCTCCAAGATTTCCATCTTCTTGTATTCCTTCCGTAAAATCTCTATGTTTTCTATCAACCATATATCCCATTTTTCTGGCGTCAATAAATAGAGTCTTTCTCTTTTGTTTTTTATTTTTAGTAATGAACCACAATGTAACAGGAATAGTTACACTATAAAACAGCTGTGTCGGCAAAGCTACAATTCCTTCAACAAGATCATCTTCTATAATCTTTTTCCTTATTTCTCCTTCTCCGGAAGATTGGGATGATAATGCTCCATTAGCAAGTACTAAACCTATTTTCCCATTTGTACCAAGATGGTGAATCATATGTTGAATCCATGCATAGTTTGCATTACCTGCAGGTGGTATTCCATATTCCCAGCGGACATCATCCTTTAGCTTTTCCTGTCCCCAATTTGAAAGGTTAAATGGTGGATTTGCCATAATAAAATCAGCTTTTAATGTTTTATGTAAGTCATTAAAAAATGTATCTGCCTGATATGGGCCAAAGTTTGCATCGATACCACGAATTGCCATATTCATTTTTGCCATCTTCCAAGTGTCAGCATTAGATTCTTGACCATAAACAGAGATAGTTCCTCTGTTACCACTATGAGCTTGTACAAATTTCTCACTTTGCACAAACATGCCACCACTGCCGCAGCAAGGATCATATACACGGCAATTATTAAACGGCTTTAAAATAGCAACAATAGTCTTAACAATACTTGATGGTGTATAAAATTCACCACCTTTAGTTCCCTCATAGGCTGCAAACTGAGCGATACAATATTCATATGTTCTTCCAAGTAAATCTTTACTTGCCTCAGTTCCATCCATTCTTACTTCGTTAGTAAAAAGGTCAACAACTTCTCCGAGTACCCTTTTATCTAAATCAGGACTAGCATAATTCTTAGGTAACACATTTTTAAGTGTTGTATTCTCTTTTTCAATCGCTCTCATTGCATTATCAATAACAAGTCCAATTTCAGGTGTATGTGCAGCAGATGCAATTGTGCTCCACCGAGCTTCTTCTGGAACAAAGAAAATATTTTCTTCTGCATATGCATCTCTATCATTTTCAAATCCGTCGCCTTCTTTTATAAGCTCTTCATAGCGTTTCTCAAAAGCACTTGATATATAACGAAGAAATATTAACCCTACAATTACTTTCCGATATTCTGCAGCAGGAATATGCCCCCAAAGAACACAAGCCGCATCCCATATTTGTTTTTCAAACCCAATATCTGTATTGTTTTTTGCTGCCATAACTTATATACCATCCTCATTAAACCTTACAAATCAAGATTATTGTCATGAAATCCGTATAATCTAGTAAATATACTATAAATCCTAATATTTTTTATTATAACATCTTAGATAATTAGAACACATCATCAATTCATTTATTTTTCATTCTAATAATAAATAAATATGATATTTTTACCATTTTAATCACTAATACAAAATTTCTATTACCATCAAAAATACATATTTTGAAGACCTATAAAAAAGTCATCCAAAGACAGACTCTTTGGATGACTAAATTATATTATGTATTTTTATATGTTACCTATATTAAGCAAATCATCTTATTCCCACTCAATTGTAGCAGGTGGTTTAGATGTAATATCGTACACGATACGGTTGATGTGTTGTACTTCGTTTACGATACGACGGGAGATTGTATCCAATACGTCATAAGGGATGCGTGCCCAGTCAGCAGTCATGAAGTCTGTTGTTGTTACGCCACGCAATGCCAATGTGTAATCGTATGTACGGAAGTCACCCATAACGCCTACGGTACGTGTAGATGTTAATACTGCAAAGTATTGGTTGATGCTACGATCAAGTCCAGCTTTTGCAATTTCATCACGGAATATGTAGTCCGCATCACGCAAGATGTCGAGTTTGTCTTTCGTGATTTCGCCCATTACGCGAATCGCAAGACCAGGACCTGGGAATGGTTGACGCCATACGAGGTAATCAGCCAAACCTAATTCAGAACCAAGTTCACGCACTTCGTCTTTGAAGAGGTTACGCAATGGTTCGATAAGGCCTTTGAAGTCTACCACTGCAGGCAAGCCGCCTACGTTGTGGTGAGATTTGATAACTTCTGCTTCACCAGTACCGGACTCGATAACATCAGGGTAGATTGTACCTTGTGCTAAGAAGTCAACGGAACCAATTTTACGGCCTTCGTCTTCAAATACGCGGATGAATTCTTCGCCGATAGCTTTACGTTTTGCTTCTGGATCTTCAAGACCAGCCAATTTATCTAAGAAACGTTTTTCCGCATCGACGCGTATGAAATGCATGCCGGAATCTTTGAAAGCTGCTTCAACTTCATCGCCTTCGTTTTTACGCATTAATCCATGGTCAACGAAGATACAAGTCAATTGGTCGCCTACAGCTTTAGAAATAAGAGCTGCTGCAACGGAGCTATCTACACCGCCGGACAATGCTAACAATACTTTGCCATCGCCTACAGTGTTACGGATTTCTTCAATAGCAGTTTTTGCATAGTTTGCCATTGTCCATGTGCCTGTGAAGCCACATACTTCGTACAAGAAGTTGTGAAGCATTTCTTTACCATGTTCAGTGTGCAATACTTCTGCATGGTATTGCATAGCGTATAATTTACGTTCTTTATTTTGCATAGATGCAACAGGGCAGTCTTTTGTATGCGCAACGATTTCGAACCCTTCAGGAACTTTTGCTACATAGTCAACGTGGGACATCCAAACAACTTGTTCTTCGTCCAAGCCTTTGAACAATGGGGATGTAGTGTCCACTTTAGTAGGTGTTTTACCAAACTCACGGTTGTCCGCAGATTTAACTTCGCCACCCAATGTATGCGCCATAAATTGCATACCATAGCACATGCCAAGAACTGGAATGCCAAGTTCAAAGATTTCCTTTTCAATTTTAGGGGAATTCTCTTCGTACACGCTGTTAGGGCCACCAGTGAAGATGATACCTTGCGGCTTCAATTCCTTAATTTTTTCTAATGCTTTGTTGTATGGATATACTTCGCAGTATACATGATTTTCACGAACACGGCGTGCAATCAACTGATTATATTGACCGCCGAAATCGACAACAATAACAAATTCCTTGTTTTCCATAGTTCCTCCGTATGCATCTATTTGTGAAAGTATATTCACCAATTTATAATGTCCATACATTCCTGTACTGGGGGTGCGTTTTAACAAGCAAAACGCTAAATTTCATTACATTTCATTATACCATACGAAGTATATGGACTCCATATATTCCGTATGAAAGTTATACATTACTTTCTAGAGTAATCAAACATTTGTGACAAATACCTATGCCTTTTGATTCATAAAGTA
>OGSH01000402.1_pt1 | contig 24686 bp, 20 predicted proteins | sample 1573821 | NCBI WGS metagenome assembly OGSH01 (sample SAMN03295845, study PRJEB24534) | human gut metagenome | isolation source: fecal sample 5 from infant 6 | host: Homo sapiens | place: USA: Pittsburgh, PA | collected 2014-07 | reverse complement strand
GGGTTCAACGGCGGGCCACCCGCCTGCGCCTGCAATGTTGGTGCTCGACCATCCCAGAATTGTTCCACGTTGAAGACAGAGTTAAATACCGTCGGCGCGTTGATAGGACCAACCGCGCCGCCTACGCCGATTGACGTTTTGCGACCATCTACGCCCCCCGCATTCAGGGCATGGCAGTGCGCGCAAGAAATCGTGCTGTCACCGGAAATACGCGGGTCGTGGTAAAGCGTAAAGCCCAGCGCCACTTTACGGGCATCGGTCGGAATGCTTTCCGGTATCGGCTGCACAGGCTCGTTACGATGCTGCGCGGCGGTATCGTTACTGGCATAATACTGCTCGCGCTGTTTCGCAATCCAGCCCAGGATCTCTGCTCGCTCCGTATCGCTTACCTTGCCAGCCCAGTGCAGTGCGGTATAACGCGTCGGCGGCATGGTGTCGTACTGCATCACCCATTCAATTTTATTCAGGTCGCTTTGCGAAACGGGTTTATCTGCGACCAGCGCCGCACGAACGGCCTCAAGATTGAATGATTTGTATCCCAGTTGAATATCGTAATTCATCAACTGCTTAGCGACAGGAAAAGAAGAATAGAAAGGTAATTCAGCTGAAGGCGTGTGACAATAATCGCATCCTTTTTCGCGTAAAAAACCTAATACTTTATTATTTTCTTCCAGCGTAGAGGCCTGAACATCTGCCTGTTTACTACGTTGATTATCGTGATACCACACATAACCGGATAATCCAAAATAACAAATCACGACGCCAGCTATGGCTATCGCGGTAAGACGGGTAATGATTTTCATTATTTTACCCTCACCGTTGTGAGTTATTGTGACCCAGAAAAATTAGAATAATGAGTGCATAGTCTTTATCAGACTTAACCATCATAGAAAGTAAGGGATTTATTATTTTGATAAGTATCAAGCAATTACATGGGGGATAACTATCGATAGAATAGCCTGTGCCTATTACGGAGATAAGCCGTTATGGTTTTCCGTTCACAACTCGTTGCAATCGAATGTTCTGAAAATGAAATATCTTCAGGTCACGCAGAATTATGAATTCTTCATTATATTCATTGGGATAGTCTTATTTTCTAAATAATATGCAGCACTAAAATGTGATCAACCGCACGCTTTACTCACCAGACACCGAAGCGAATGTCTACGCTTAACTGACGACCGGGCAATAGCCTTAATCTTTCAACGTCCATCGGAGGTCTTTCTCATTATGCTCAACCAGAAACTACCCCACGCCCCTTCAGAAGAAATGACGATCGATATCGATCTGCTTTATGAAATGGATCCGTGCGAGTTAAAGCTGGATGAAATGATTGAGGCAGAGCCAGAGCCGGAGATGATTGCAGGGTTACCCGCGTCAGATGCGTTAACCCCCGCCGATCGTTACCTCGAGCTGTTTGAACACGTCCAGTCATCCAAACTATTTGCTGATAGCAAAACCTTCCCTGATTGTGCGCCCAAAATGGACCCACTGGACATTTTGATCCGCTATCGCAAAGTTAAACGCCACCGCGACTTTGATCTGCGACGCTTTGTCGAGAACCATTTCTGGCTACCGGAAACGCCCTCCAGTGAATATGTGTCCGATCCGGCAAGCTCGCTGAAAGAGCATATCGATCAACTGTGGCCTGTGCTGACGCGCGAGCCGCAGGATCACATTCCCTGGTCCTCGCTGCTGGCGTTACCGCAATCATATATTGTGCCCGGCGGACGTTTTAGCGAAACCTACTACTGGGATTCCTACTTTACCATGCTGGGTCTGGCAGAGAGCGGTCGCGAAGACCTGCTGAAATGTATGGCGGATAACTTTGCCTGGATGATTGAAAACTATGGCCACATCCCCAACGGTAACCGTACTTACTATCTAAGCCGTTCGCAGCCGCCGGTCTTTGCGCTGATGGTGGAACTGTTTGAAGAGGATGGCGTACGCGGCGCACGTCGTTACCTTGAACATCTGAAAATGGAATACGCATTCTGGATGGATGGCGCCGATTCCCTGGTGCTCAACCAGGCCTACCGTCACGTGATCAGAATGTCGGACGGCTCTCTGCTCAACCGCTATTGGGACGATCGTGATACGCCGCGTGATGAATCTTGGCTTGAAGACGTCGAAACCGCCAAGCATTCGGGTCGTCCACCCAATGAGGTGTATCGGGATTTGCGCGCGGGCGCGGCCTCCGGCTGGGATTATTCCTCGCGCTGGCTACGCGATGCAGGCCGCCTTGCCAGCATACGCACCACGCAGTTCATCCCGATTGATCTGAACGCCTTCCTCTACAAGCTGGAAAGCACTATCGCCAATATTTCCGCGCTGAAAGGCGACAAAGAAACGGAAGCGCTGTTTCGCCAGAAAGCCAGTGACCGTCGCGATGCGGTAAACCGCTATCTGTGGGACGATGAAAACGGCTGCTATCGCGATTACGACTGGCGGCGCGAACAAATGGCCCTGTTCTCTGCCGCCAGTATTGTGCCGCTGTATGTCGGTATGGCAACACATGAACAAGCCGACCGGCTTGCTAACGCGGTTCGCAGTCGCCTGCTCACGCCCGGTGGTATTTTAGCCACGGAGCATGAAACTGGGGAACAGTGGGATAAACCGAACGGCTGGGCGCCGCTGCAGTGGATGGCGATCCAGGGCTTCAAACTGTACGGTGACGACCATCTCGGGGACGAAATCGCCCGTAACTGGTTGAAAACGGTGAATCTCTTTTATCAGGAACACCACAAGCTTATCGAAAAATACCACATAGCCGACGCAGCGCCGCGCGAAGGCGGCGGCGGGGAATATCCGTTGCAGGACGGCTTTGGCTGGACCAATGGCGTGGTGCGCCGACTCATCGGTTTGTATGGCGAACCCTAGCGGCTGACGGTCTGAGTCATCAGGATGTCAGTTAATCGCATCGTATAACTCGGCATGAATTTTCTGCCATTTCTTGTTCTCAGGGCTTGGCTGGGCGCGAACACGCAGCTCGGCCTGCTCAAGATCATATTGCTGACGCGCAACGACCGCAGGCACCGAACAAAAACTTTGCAGATAACTTTTATGCAGCGATGTGAGTGACGCCCCATTCGACATTGCATGGCTGAGCGTAGTCATAAACTGTCGGCATGGTTTGCTTTCATCCATCTGCGAAGGGTAACGCAGCAGCAGTCTCAACACCTCGGTATTGCCCGCTGAGAACGCCTGCTCCGTCCACGCCAGCTTCCAGTCCATCCCACCCTGCAGGAACAGTGACGTCACGCGGGTGTCATTGCGATCGATAGCCGCCCGCATGTTAAAGGCATCCCAGGTGATACCCATTCGGGTCACCGCCTCCCGCGCGCTGGGGGCGTCACGTCGCGGTTCCTCCTGCACAATTTCAACGGATTGTCCGGATGACGCCTGTGGCGCTGGCGAAGTGAATAACCAGAACGCACCCAGCGAAATCGCCAGCACCATCACGCCGACCGCTACCCACAACATGCCGGAAATCAGCTGTTCACGTTCTTCCGCCGAGCGTTTGGCCCGCTTCTCCGGCGGATCAATACTGTCTGCGATTTCATGCTTATCGCCTCCCGCTTGCTCGTCTTTTTGCTTTGCCGTTTCCCAAAACTGGCGGACCATGGACTCATCAGATTCCAGATACGACGCAGGATTAATGCGCGTACGCCGTTCTTCAAATGCCCGTTGCACAGGATGAGTTATCTGCCGGTACTGGTAGTCCAGCAACAGCAATTGTACTGACGTCAGCGGCTGCTGCGCGATAACGCAGTTACGAGCCAGGCGGCAATCATCCAAAAACATGCGTAGCGTGATGCGCGGCTCAACAAACGACATCAGCACCGAGGTATCGTTAAAAATCTGCGTAAAGTGGCGAACGAATAATTTCTTATCGACGACCATCAGTGCCAGCTCGCTAAACATCATACCGTCCAGCGCATCTCGTCCTTCGCCTAACTTTAGCCAGCGACGCAGACGTTCACCGCCAAAGTGCTGTTTCAGGAAGCTGTTGAGAGGATGCTGATCCGGCCATACCCGCGCAATCAGGGATTTGAGGGTTAATTCTATTGCGCGAAGTTGACGCTGCGCCCGCATCTGAGCATCCGGCTCTACAGGTGCAATTTCGGTTTGATACTTCAGGATGGGCTGTTGCTGGCGCAATTGTTCCAGAGAGGCCACAAAGCGCAGCGCTGAAATCAGCTGGTTTTCACTGACATCCTGGCCATTTTCATATTGGGGTACACTCTGTTGAAGATGGCGTAGCCGCAGAGTGAACTGGCTCAATTGCGCATCATTCATCTGCAACCGTCTGGCGACAGCCCCCCAGCCGCCCAGATTCAGTCGTGCCTGATCCAGTTGTTCGAGAAACCACCGAGGGTCTTTGCCTTCTGTGACATGTACGCCTAACAGCAGTAATATTTCTATCGACGCCTGACGGATAATCCCCAGACAATGTTCAAAGGGTGTACATGTCGCTTGTAACGCGCTATTGGTCATCATCTTCCCTAAAAGGACCCAAAACGTGCGGCCTCATCATGGTATGTAATTATCTTTTTTAAACGCAACGTTGTGCCGATGTAGACTAGAACACATTCATATAGCAAATAAATAAGTTTTACAGTGACTTCCGCACAATCATTGAAAATTATTCTGGAGATAAGCCTGTGCCTGTATTGCAAACATCACGTCTGCTCTGCCGCCCACTGACAGAAAAGGACTGGACGTTCTTCTTAACACTACAGCAGAATCCAGATGTGATGCGCTTTGTCGCTGACACGCGTACTGAAGAGGAGATACGGATAGCCTTCAACTCCCGCCTGCCTGAATGGTCTCCCGGCAGCCCGCACTGGCTATGTCTGGTCCTGTGCGATAAGGCATCGGGAGCACCGCTTGGGGTAACTGGATATATTCATGAAAACAATGAATGTGCCGAGGTCGGTTTTCTGCTCGCCCCTGAAGCGCAGGGGAAAGGTTATGGTACTGAATCTCTGCATGCAGTTTGCGATTTTGCATTTACCACCGGAGGACTACGCCGGCTTACGGCCTGCGTCACAGCAGGAAACGAAGCCTCACGGCGCTTGTTGGAAAAGGTCGGGTTCATTCACGAAGGCACTCTACGGGAAAGCTACTGGCTGCATCAAACCTGGAATGATGACTGGATTTTCGGCCTGTTAAAACACGACTATCAGCCACCCGCAGCATAAGACGTTTTGCTGAAAAAACTGGCTGTATGACAACTGGCGTAACGGAGGCGGTTTCTTAAAATAGGTCTCTTTGTACAGAGATGAATATGCCACTCCATTCAACGTATTTCACGCCCGCCTGTGTTGCATTTATTAAACAATGGCAAGGCCTGTCACTGGAAAAGTATCAGGACAAAAATGGTGTCTGGGTGATTGGCTACGGGCACGAAATCACATCCAATGAAAGCTTTCCTGCGCCTGTTTCGGTAACGCAGGCAGAAACACTACTGCTCGCGGATCTGGAAATCTGCGAGGAATTCATACACCAGAAAATGCCGCAAATAAAAGAAAGGTTTCAACAGGAAGCGTTAATTGCGTGGATGCTCAGCGTGGGGATAAGCCGGTTTTGTGCTGCAGAATTATGCTCGGGGGTTATTTCACAGCCAGAAACGTTCTGACTGTGAAATATTCGCCCGTTAAATTGCGTCGTTTAACATCATTGCCGCCTGCGTACGGTTTTTTACCTCGAGGCGCTGATACAGCGATTCAAGATGGGCTTTGACCGTTCCGGTGCTGATATTTAACAATCGACCAATTTGTTTATTTGATTCTCCGGCAGCAAGCATAGTCAGAATCTCTCGCTGACGCGCACTAAGCGATCTGATATTTTGCCCGCTGTTCTCGGGGGTTGTCATACAATCTCTGGGGATAAATATCATTCCCATTGCAATGCTATTGAGAGCCAGCGTGAAGGTTTCCGCGTCAGAGTCGCGTGGAACAATGGCCAGCACATTCAATTGCGTAACCTCCTGCAGCCATTTTTTACGGCAGTCCGTTGCTGTTACCAGCACTTTTACCGTCGAAAAGCGTTGCGCTATCTGCTGTAGCAAGTCACGGCAGAACTCAGCGTCCTGGTCGCCATCCAGCATTATCAGTGCATCAGGGGTGTCTTCCAGTTTCTGCCAAAGGTCATCTGCCTGACTGACACCCTGAACATCCACTCCTGGAATACGCTCTTGTAAACTTACATTCATTCCATGAATAAATATCGACTGCCTGTCAAACATTATTACCTGCATTACTTATCTCCGTCTGAATAAGATACTAGCCTTAACACGCGGAAGGGTATTACCCGAGGGGTAAAATAAGAAGTCACCATTTGGCGGGGGCCATTTTACCGATAGACGGAGAAGAAAAAAGTAGAAATCGCAAATAGTTACAGCTCAAACCCAATAATCACACAAATGGACAAAAACGGCGCTAAATATTAAGGAAATTCTTAATATCCAATGTTCAAAACCAGCTTATTAATATTAATTTTTCGAAGTTTATATTCTTTGATAAAAATAAGGAACTCACGATAGCAGACAAATATGTTACAAAACGAAATATCGCATTAAATGATCATCAACTGTAGTTTTCCGCCTAACAGCGTTGCTATATCAATCGACACTGAAGGCTACGGGTGATTGCATCACTGTGATCAGGACTTCAAACAAACTGGTCTTGTAAAAAATCACAGTTCTTTAAGCGCAAATAATGGGCCTGAACCTGAGTCTCAACACCTTCGGCTATCGCCCGCAGATTCATCTTCTTCGCCAGTTCGATAACCCGCTGAACGCTTGCAGGGGCAAGCTTTTGCATGAGCGCCATCGCATCTGACTCAAAGTGCGCTTAGCGAACATTCATTGAAAATAGAAAGCAAAGATAACGATAAAAAAAGCCCCTCGCACTACATGCTCAGGGCAAATACCTGGGTTGACATCACTCACTCAGGTTATCTATTTTCTCCCTTTTTTTGACAGCATGAGTTGGGAGTTCGCTCACTTTGTAATAAACGGGAATGACATCAGGATAATTGATGACATAACCCTGACCTCTTATATTAAGGATAAAATCCCTGGGTAACCCCAGCAGGCCAAGTTTATTATTAAGATTGTGCAGGACTTGCCATAATCTTTGCGCAGAAGGGCTCAGATTATGCGCTTCCCAGATTTTTTCATATAACTCTTCTTTCGGTACCGGCTGGCTCCTGGCATTTATTAATAAATACAGGAAAAGCCTGAGCATTGTTTCATTAAAGTAAATTGACGCAAAAACGATGTTTTTCTCGGTATGGCTACCCGTAAGCCGATACAGTCGGCGATTAGAAATGTCAAAATGAATTTCAGCACCAATCATAAATCCATATAGACGATAGCCCATATCTTATACCCACGTTAAATGAAGACGAACATGCACCTCTACATATAAGCGTTGAGATAATCCATACCGTTTGTATGGTGGATTATATGACTGCTATAAATGCTTTCCAATCTTCATCCCAATCTACTATGAGGAAGCGGTCGTTTAGTATTCGTTTATGGTAGATTTGAGGTTATAAATGAAATTCACGATTTATTATTCTTCCTATGCGAAATTTTTAGCACATAGGCCATGTTTTCACATACGCGATCGAACGCTCAATTTTTAATGTCGAATTTTTAACATTTCAAAGAATTAAATTCTGAATCTGTGGGGGATGGGGAAGTGATCATGGTTTCTTCTGAGACAAATCCGCTGTCGAAGAAAAATGAGTTATTCAGAAAGTTTATCCCGGATTTCTTTCGGCACCGCGATCGCTGAATTAGATTGCAGATAATACCGGTAAACGCCACCAGCTATATTTTTACCTGGAGTGGCGCACCGGTTTTCTATTGCTCAAAAGCTGAATAAGATACGAGCGATTTACAGGAACATTCCGCCCGATACTTCGATACGCTGCGCTGTCATCCAGGCCAGCTCATCGCTGAGCAACGCGGCAATCGCGTCGCCAATATCATCCGGCAAGCCCGCGCGTCCCAACGCCGTTTGCGATGCCACATATGCATTCAGCTCTTTATTATCCCGCAGTCGACCGCCGCCAAAATCGGTTTCAATCGCCCCAGGCGCGATGATATTTACTGAAATACCCCGCTCTCCCAGTTCTTTCGCCTGATAACGCGTCAGTACTTCCATCGCCCCTTTCATTGAGGCATAGGCGGCATACCCTGGCAGTGCAAAACGCGCCAGTCCCGATGAAACATTCAGGATCCTGCCGCCATTCTGGATCAACGGCAACAGACGTTGGGTCAGGAAGAAGGGGCCCTTAAAGTGAATGTTCACTAATTGATCAAACATCGCTTCGGAGGTATCGGCAAAAGCGCCATACAGACCAATTCCGGCATTGTTCACTAAATAATCAAACGCCTCACGATTCCACATGCTTTTCAGCTGCGCTTGTACCTCATGGGTAAAGGACTCAAAGCCAGCCACATCGCTGACATTCAGTTGTATTGCCGCAGCTTTTCTGCCTTTTTGCTCAATTTCAGCAACCACATCCAGCGCCGCCTGCTGCTGGCTGTTGTAGGTAAAGATAATGTCCGTTCCTCTGTCAGCCAGCTTAAGTGCGGCGTTTTTACCGAGCCCACGACTACCACCAGTCACTAATGCGATACGTTGCGTCATAAGAAACCTCATTTCCGACGTTGTGATGATTGAGATAAAGCTTATTAGGTGATAGAAAAACAATAAATGTCGTCTGTTGCGCATTACTGTTTCATTTGGAACAACAATAGGGCATGAGAATGGATAAAATTCACGCAATGCAGTTGTTCATCCGCGTCGCAGAACTGGAGAGCTTTTCGCGTGCGGCAGACACCCTTGGTCTTCCTAAAGGTAGCGTATCGCGCCAAATCCAGGCCCTGGAAAATCATCTGGGCACACAGTTGTTGCACCGCACTACCCGCCGCGTTCAGCTCACACAAGACGGTATGATCTATTACGAACGCGCAAAAGATTTGTTGAGCAATCTGGATGAGCTGGATGGACTATTTCATCACGATCCGTCCAGCATCAGCGGCAAGCTGCGCGTCGATATGCCGGTTGGCGTGGCGAGAAATCTGGTGATGCCCCGCTTACCCACTTTCTTGCATCAGTATCCCGGCCTTGAGCTCGAACTCAGCAGCAGCGACCGCCTGGTGGATCTGGTCCGCGAAGGTTTCGACTGTGTGGTACGCGTAGGCACGCTGAAAGATTCAGGGCTGATTGCGCGCCCACTGGGGAAACTCACGCAGATTAACTGCGCCAGCCCGCAGTACCTCGCCCGCTTTGGTTATCCGGAAAGCCTGGAGGATTTAGCTTCACATGCAGTAGTGCACTACTCGGTCAATTTGGGAACGCGTGCGCAAGGTTTCGAAGTGGCGACAGAAAACGGCACGCAATGGGTTAAAACCGGCGGCATGCTAACGGTAAACAGTACCGAAACCTATCACGCGGCATGCCTTGCCGGTCTGGGCATTATTCAGGTACCGCGCGTTGGCGTGCGTGATGCCCTGCGCGCCGGTACGCTGGTCGAAGTGTTGCCGCAATATCGCGCCGAGCCAATGCCGGTCTCTTTGCTTTATCCGCATCGACGCAACCTCTCTCGCCGGGTACATCTGTTTATGGAATGGCTGACTGGCGTGATGAAAGACTATGTGGATTAGTCCATTTTTCAGGATGCGCCCCTGAGCAGGCTATAATGTCATGAGTGAAGAAAATAAGGACAACCGATCGGATGACGCAGGAACAAGACGCAAAACACCCTACGCCAGAACATAAACCAGCCTCCGCCGCGCCGGAGAAAAACGCTAAAGCGAACCAGGCGCTGAAAACGGCTCTGACCTTCGCCGATAAAATTCAACGTCAGCCCATCATCGCCCATCTTATTCGTGCCGCAGAGCGGTTTAACGATCGTATGGGAAATCAGTTTGGCGCAGCCATTACCTACTTCTCGTTTCTGTCGATGATCCCTATTCTGATGGTGTCGTTTGCCGCCGCGGGTTTTATTCTCGCTTCGCACCCTACACTATTGCAGGATATCTTCAGCAAGATTTTGTTGAACGTCAGCGATCCGACGCTCGCCTCTACGCTGAAAAACACCATCAATACCGCCGTTCAGCAGCGTACCACTGTAGGTCTGGTAGGGCTTGGCATCGCGCTCTATTCCGGAATTAACTGGATGGGGAACCTGCGCGAAGCAATTCGTGCCCAGTCGCGGGATGTCTGGGAGCGTACCCCACAGGATCAGGAAAAAATTTGGGTCAAATATCTGCGTGATTTTATCTCATTGATTGGCTTACTGGTTGCGCTGATTGTTACCCTGTCCATTACCTCTATCGCCGGTTCCGCCCAGCAGATGATTATCTCTGCGCTGTATCTCGACGGTATCGAATGGCTGAAGCCCGCCTGGCGGCTGATCGGTCTGACCATCTCCATTTTCGCCAACTACTTACTGTTCTTCTGGATTTTCTGGCGGCTACCGCGTCACCGACCGCGTAAAAAGGCGCTGATTCGCGGGACATTTATTGCGGCTATTGGCTTTGAGGTGATTAAGATCGTCATGACCTACACGTTGCCATCGTTGGTAAAATCCCCCTCAGGCGCGGCGTTTGGTTCCGTGCTTGGATTGATGGCGTTCTTCTACTTCTTCGCTCGTCTGACTCTGTTTTGCGCTGCCTGGATTGCCACGGCTGAATACAAAGACGACCCGCGTATGCCAGGTAAAACGCAGTAGCCACCGCCGGATTAGTTGTGAATTACCGGATGGCGTCGCACGCGTCTTATCCGGCCTACGGGTGAGTTTTGTAGGCCGGATAAGCGCAGCGCCATCCGGCAATTATAATGCCGCCCGATCTCACCGATTTAGTGAATAAATCCAACCCGTAACTTTTATTTAACCAAAAACTAGTTTTATTATCTAAGTTTTAAATTATGTGAAGCATTTCATGGAAGTGAAATCTCAAGCCTAAAAATTATCCCCTTTTTGCTCCATTTTTGACCATTCTCAAAGTTTGTTACAGATTGAAATGTCTCTTTTGCTGTGCGTAATATGACCTTTCGTTCGGCCAAAAATAAGAAAATATTATGCAAGCAACAGCCACAACACTCGACAACGAACAGGAACACACCCCGGTCAACTCGCGCAATAAAGTCGTCGTCGCCTCGCTCATTGGCACCGCCATTGAGTTCTTCGACTTCTATATTTACGCCACCGCCGCGGTGATCGTGTTCCCGCATATCTTCTTCCCGCAGGGGGATCCGACTGCCGCGACGCTACAGTCCCTGGCGACTTTTGCTATCGCCTTTGTGGCACGACCGATCGGTTCTGCGGTATTCGGGCATTTCGGCGATCGCGTCGGCCGTAAAGTCACGCTGGTTGCCTCACTGCTCACCATGGGGATCTCGACGGTTGTGATTGGCCTGCTGCCGGGCTATGAAACAATCGGCATTTTCGCCCCCTTGCTGCTGGCGCTGGCGCGTTTTGGTCAGGGTTTAGGTCTGGGCGGTGAATGGGGCGGCGCGGCGTTGCTGGCGACGGAAAACGCACCACCGCGCAAACGCGCGCTGTACGGATCATTTCCGCAGTTGGGCGCGCCTATTGGCTTCTTCTTCGCCAATGGTACCTTTCTGCTGCTCTCCTGGCTGCTGACCGACGAGCAGTTCATGAGCTGGGGTTGGCGCGTACCGTTCATCTTCTCTGCGGTACTGGTGATTATCGGTCTGTACGTTCGCGTTTCGCTGCATGAATCCCCGGTCTTCGCCAAAGTAGCCGCGGCGAAAAAGCAGGTAAAAATCCCGCTGGGTACCCTGCTGACCAAACATGTTCGCGTGACGATCCTCGGCACATTCATCATGCTGGCGACCTATACGCTGTTCTATATCATGACCGTCTATTCGATGACGTTCAGCACCGCTGCCGCGCCTGTGGGACTTGGCCTGCCGCGTAATGAAGTGTTGTGGATGCTGATGATGGCGGTGATTGGCTTTGGCGTCATGGTGCCGGTGGCGGGCCTGCTGGCCGACGCATTTGGTCGTCGCAAGAGCATGCTCATCATCACCACGCTTATCATTCTGTTTGCGCTGTTTGCCTTTAAACCACTGCTCGGCTCTGGCAATCCGGTGCTGGTTTTCGCCTTCCTGTTGCTGGGCTTAAGCCTGATGGGGCTGACATTTGGTCCGATGGGCGCGCTGCTGCCGGAGCTGTTCCCGACCGAAGTGCGCTACACAGGGGCGTCGTTCTCGTACAACGTTTCGTCGATTCTTGGTGCTTCCGTTGCCCCATACATCGCTGCATGGTTGCAGGCGAACTATGGTCTGGCGGCAGTCGGTACGTATCTGGCATCAATGGCGGCGTTAACGTTAATTGCGCTGCTGTTAACCCATGAGACACGGCATCAATCGCTGTAATTTGATGGCCTGATGGCGCTATGCTTATCAGGCCTACAAACTGCAATCCCCCGTAGGCCGGATAAGGTGTTTACACCTCATCCGGCGCTCTCATCACTTCTTCATCTGCGACAGGATTGTCCGGCACTGATTAGCATCCCCTTCAGAAGGTGAAATCAGCGCCAGCAGGGCCGCCGCTGGCGTCACCAGCGTTGCCAGCGCAGCAGCAACCGCACCGCGCGCAATCAGCGGTCCGGCCTTCACGCCTGCCTGCGGATTCTTAAAGGTGCCGCGAACATACAACGGCGAACGCAGAGTAATAATACGAATCCCTTTGCTCTCCGGATCGATGGTTAAATCCAGTTGCTCCGACGCAAAGCTTGCCGTACCGGTGACATTAATGACTGCGTTTTCCGTATCAAAAGCAAAAATCTGCGGACGCGCCACGCCGTTAACAATATCCAGATTCGCCGCCGCGCAGTTCACCCGCACTTCGTCATCGCCAAATATCTGCCCGACAAGATAGTTCCCCAGATTCAAGCCCACAATTTCCATCAGATTCCGGCTGATCAAACCGTCATTCATCAGCAGTTTCAGGTTGCCATTGCTGTTACCCAACAGCGCCGCCACCGAGTTTCCGCTCCCACTAAACCTGGCGTCACCGTTCATTTCACCAAGCGTTTTTTGCATCAGTTCCACATCCGGCATCAGCGCTTTAAGCTTCAGGCGGCGAGCCTGGATATCCGCCTGCCCCCGCATCGGCTTTTTATCCCCTTCCAGATGGATGCTGGAAACAATGCTGCCTCCAGCAAGACCAAATTTCAGCGGTTGCAGACGCAGGTCGGCATCTTTCAGGATGATATGAGTGGAGAGATCGCTGATCGGTAGGCTACTGCCATGCTCAATACGCCGTCCTTTGAAACGCACGTCAGCGTCCATGACGTTCCATTTGTCAGTTTCAAAACGGTCATACGGCAACACCTTGTCCGCAGGCTGAACGCTCTTCTCACCTTTGCGCTGTTCAGATTGTTTTGCCCGTTCCGCCCCTTTGCCTGAATCCACCCCGATCAGCGGCCCCAAATCGGCCAGCCTCAGCTGGCGTGATTCCACATCGCCCTTCAGCATGGGTCGCGGCTTGCCGGTGGTGTAGGCCAGCGTTCCGTGAATATCGCTGTCGCCAATGCGGCCATTGAAATCGCGATAATCAAAAACAGAGGATTTTTCCGGGTCAATTTTCGCTACCAGACGTCCGTCGGTTTCAAACGGCGGCGTATCCGGAAGCAGCACGCCGGTCAAATCGTATAAATCCCCTAGCGAATCTCCCGAGAATTTAAGTCGTAGATCCGCCCCGCCCATGTTCATCGGATCGTTTATCGTGCCGATAAACGCTACGCGCGTATTGCCCGAACGGAAATCAGCCTGAATCGGGAAAGGCGTATCTTCACCACGCAGCGCCAGCATTCCGCCAATTTTTCCGCTACCGCTTAGCGGTTCGCCGTTATATCGCCCTTGCGCTTTCAGACCAAACACGTAGTCCTCGACGTGGGCGTTGCTCTCTTTACCTTTTGCGCCGGTCACTTCGCTAAAGGGCAACGGTTTGCCCAGCGGATCGACCAGGATCTCAATCTCCGACTTCGTCATCTTATCGTTAATGGCGATGCGTCCCTGGTCAAACAGAATGTTATCCAGCCGGAACGACCACGCGGATGGCGGCGCATTAGGATCGCGGTTTTCGTCCCCAGCTAAGTTAAAGGTCCAGTTATTGTTTTTCTCCGACAGGCGGATCAGCCGCGCATCGGGTTTGACCAGCTTGACCCACGGGAGCCAGACGGTTTTTGTCAGCAGTGCCAGTGGGGCGAGCGTAGCTTCAACACGCGGGAGATGCACCATGGTAACGTCAGGAATGTCTGGCGGGTTGCCGAGGATGATATCTTCAGCATGAACATGCGGCCACGGAACCCAGCTACGCCAGCCGGTTTCCTGCTTCTGGCGTTCCCAAACCACGCCCAGGTCACCCCGTATAGCAAAGGGCCGGTTGAGTTCTGTAGAGACTTTCTGGTTGATGGTCGGTTTGAGCCGGTTCCAGTCAAATGTCGCAATCACAATGATGAGTACGACGATCAACAACAAGAAAACCCCTATTACTGAAGTGGTTATTTTACCTGTTTTCGTCATGTCTAACCTCTCTACTTCCTTCCTTGCCTGTCCTAAAGATAGTCCAGCAGGATGAAAAGGAGGTGTTCTACGTCCTCATCAAAGCGACAGGATCACCTCTTCAAGCGTGTCCAGAGGCACTGGACGAGAGAGAAAATAGCCTTGCGCGGCAAAAGCCGGTGAGTTTTGCACATCACGCCACTCTTCCAGCGTTTCAACGCCTTCGACAATGACGCCGCGGCAATAGCGGTTCATGAGCTGTAATAGTAGTGTGAAGAGATTACGTCCCTCCGGCGTCTTGCGCAGCATGACGAACAAGTCTCGCGCCACTTTGATATAGTCATAACTCACTTCACTAAGCGCCGAGAAGTTCGCCATTCCGGTACCAAAATCATCCAGCCAGAGCGGGCCAAACTCGCACATTGAGGCGAAGGACGACCCCTTCGGTAAGCGGATATGTTCCACTAGCTCAAAACGCAGCCACGGCAGGCCTTCAATGATTTTCAGGATTTCGGGATCCTGGCGCATCGCTATGAGCGTTGGTCCGTCGACGTTCACGGAAGCCAGCAGGTTGTTGGCTCTGAAAAAGTCCCCTTTCAGCTCAAGTTGAAGAAGTTGTTCTATCACCACATCAACACGATGTCGGACGGTTACTTCGGCAAAATAGCGGTCTGGCGCAATACGTTGGGATGGATTATCAGGATGGCTCACGACAGTCAGCAGTTCAACGGCCATCAGTCGTCCGTTGGTCTGGTAAATTGGCTGGTAGGTGTAAGCACGCTCGCACTGCAACCAATAGCGTCTCTCCTGCAAGTTTTCAATACTCGCATCGAGCGTAATGAGCTGCTGGGTAACCTGCTTTATCATCTGAGATGTCCTGTAAATAAGAGTGTGACTGACCGGACTCGTCAAAGGTTATCGGCGCTCAGACGCAGAACTTTACGTTCAGCTGTGCGCAAAAATAAAAACTAAGCGGCAAAAACAACGCAGAACACGTGCTGGCTCAAAAAAATAATGGAACGATGTTTTAATATAGTTGACCGCTTAACACCCACAGCGCACACTAACGCTAATTTTTTTCAGAGCAGGTTACGACTATGTCCAGAAAGATTGCCGTGATTGGCGAATGCATGATTGAGCTGTCACAGAAAGGCGCTGATGTTCAGCGCGGATTCGGTGGCGACACGTTGAATACATCCGTTTATATCGCCCGTCAGGTCGATGCTGCGGCACTTTCCGTACACTATGTGACTGCACTGGGTACCGACAGTTTTAGCCAACAAATGCTGGAGTCCTGGCAGGGTGAAAACGTGGATACCTCATTAACCCAGCGTATGGAAAACCGCCTGCCGGGTCTCTACTACATTGAGACCGACAGCACTGGCGAGCGCACCTTCTATTACTGGCGTAATGAAGCCGCCGCTAAATTCTGGCTGGAGAGCGAGCAGTCTGCCGCGATTTGCGAAGAGCTGGCGACATTTGATTACTTGTATCTGAGCGGAATCAGCCTGGCGATTTTAAGCCCGGCAAGTCGTGACAAGCTGCTGTCGTTGCTGCGTGAATGCCGTGCCAACGGTGGAAAGGTCATTTTTGATAATAACTACCGCCCGCGTCTGTGGAGCAGCAAAGAAGAAACCCAGCAGGTGTATCAGCAGATGCTGGAATGCACCAATATCGCATTCCTGACGCTGGACGATGAAGACGCGCTGTGGGGTGAAAAACCCGTTGCTGAGGTGATTGCCCGTACTCACGCAGCTGGTGTACAGGAAGTGGTTGTGAAGCGTGGCGCAGACTCTTGCCTGGTTTCCATCGCGGGCGAAGCGCTCATCGACGTTCCGGCCGTTAAATTGCCGAAAGAGAAGGTGATCGATACCACTGCGGCCGGAGACTCCTTCAGCGCCGGATATCTGGCGGTACGTCTGACCGGTGGCAATGCCGCTGATGCCGCAAAACGCGGCCACCTGACGGCAAGCACCGTGATTCAGCACCGCGGGGCGATTATCCCACGCGACGCTATGCCGCAATAACGTCGATTATCCGGTCTGCATACCGTAGGCCGGGCAAGCGAAGCGCCCCCGGCATCTCCAATGCCGGATGGCGGCGTAACCGTCTTATCCGGCCTACAGGTTATTGTACCGGCGGGATATCTGTCACTTCAGGGTGTGATTCATCCGTTTCAACAGATGTTGCCGCTGCGGTAACGGGCGCCATAATGCTATCCCACGTCGCCTGCAGATCCTTCATATTGAATTCAGGTTCACCCTTCGGCTGCAGCAGAATTAACGCCATATCTTGCGACAGCTGCTGACGCAGGTCCTGATTCAGCATCTCAACGCTCAGGCTGTTGAGGAAGCTCTGGCGTAAACGCTGATACTGTTCAGGCGCAATATCCACCACCTGATTTTGCAGCGAGCGCAAACGCTGGCTGATCAAAATATCGGTATCGGTACGACCATAGGTGGCAAACAGCTTCTGCAGTTCCAGATTCTTTTGCGCTACCAGCGCATTGAACTCTTCTTCCGGAAGTCCCTTATCACGCACTTTCGCCAGCTCACGCGCAACCGTACCCAGATTGGCGTTCAGCTTATCGTTTGGCGACTCAACGTTAATCGCACACTGCGCGCGCAGGAACAGCACCCGGCAGTCAAATCCGAGGCCAATGTCTTTGGCATTGTTTTTGGTTAACTCTTGCTGAATGTGCCAGAACAGCGCCTCACGAGCTAAATCAGCGCGCCAGTAACGTAACAGCGCGGCAGATTCACGGATGGGCTGCCACGGCATATCCCACATAATAGACAGGCGATCCTGGCGTACCGCATCGGTCATAATGCTTACGGCTTCTGCTCGCAACGGAGAGAGCGTGGGTACTGGCGCAGGCGTTTCGCGTTTTCCTTTTAACTCGCCAAAGGTTTTATTGATTTGCTCAGCTACGCTGCGTGCATCAACGTTACCGACGATGATCAGCGTCATCGCGTCCGGGGTATACCATTTCTGGTAGAAAGACTGAATTTTCGCCGCATCTACAGGCGTTTTCAGCGGATCGGCGGGATCGTGCCCCAGCAGGGTCGATCCCTTCAGACGGTAACGCCACCACCCTTCTTTGGTATCTGACGGCCAGGTTGCAACCATATCTTCGCTGCTCAGCGCATGATTGACCGTTTCAGAGGTGATGCTCAGATTGCCGGAGATATTCGCCAGGTAAGAAAGTGACTCTTTCAGTAGATCGTTACGGCTGTTTGGCAGACTGAGGTTGTACAACGTGGAATCATAGGAAACGATAACCGGCGGCATGGGACGTTTGGGATCGAACCCCTGCTGCCACAGTGAACGGGCTTGCGCGGCATCAAGGCCACCGCTTTGCGTCAGCGCGATACGCGGGATCGCATGGCTGAAACCACTCTGTTGCGTACTTTCGGTGAGTGAACCGGTATTAACCAGCAGGCGGACCTCAATACGGTCGCTGGGGCGCTGGGGAGTGGCTAACACTTGCCACTGTAGACCATTTGCCAGCGTGCCCTGTTGCCACGCCGGGTCAGGCTGGAGCGCATCTGCCTGCACATAGCCGGCAGTGGCCATCATCAGCAAGCCGCCCGCTAAAAGTCGAATTTTTGTGCCCTGCATGTGAACCCCTGATCAACTATCCTGGAAATAAAAAGACAGCCCTCGAAAGGACTCTCTGAATATGACGTTAAAAACACTTCGTGTTAGACCGCGAGAACATAAAAATGTCACGGAAGAAGTGAAAAAATCCCGAGCCGACGAATCGACGGTTTCAGGCACAGGGGGTAATTATGCGCAAACGCCCGCAGTCCTGGAAGGGACTACGGGCATAAGTGGAGAGATTAAGAGGATATTTCGTGCGATTTGCCATCCGGCGCACGATTATTCAGCACATCGTCCAGCTTTTTATGGTCCAGTTCTTTGACCCATTTAGCGACGACGACAGTTGCCACACCGTTACCGACCAGGTTAGTCAGCGCACGTGCTTCAGACATAAAGCGGTCAATACCAAGAATCAGTGCCAGACCAGCAACCGGCAAGTGACCCACCGCAGAGATCGTCGCGGCCAGAACAATAAAGCCACTCCCGGTCACACCCGCTGCACCTTTTGAGGAGAGCAGGAGCACCACCAACAGGGTTATCTGATGGAAGATATCCATATGGCTGTTGGTTGCCTGAGCGATAAACACCGCCGCCATCGTCAGATAGATTGATGTCCCATCAAGGTTAAACGAGTAGCCCGTGGGTATAACCAATCCGACAACTGACTTCCGACAGCCCAGTTTCTCCATTTTATCGAGCATACGCGGCAGCGCGGATTCAGAAGAAGACGTACCCAGTACGATCAGCAGTTCTTCACGGATATAGCGGATGAATTTGAAAATGCTGAAGCCGGTTGCGCGAGCAATGGAGCCCAGAACCACAACCACAAACAGAATACAGGTGATGTAGAAGCAGATTATCAGCTGACCCAGTTGCACCAGCGTTCCGACGCCATATTTACCGATGGTAAAGGCCATGGCCCCGAAAGCACCGATCGGCGCCAGGCGCATGATCATATTGATGATGCCGAAAATAACCTGCGAGAAGCTTTCAATCACGTTGAAAATCATCTGGCCTTTGCTGCCCAGACGGTGCAGCGCAAAACCAAACATTACCGCAAACAGTAATACCTGCAAGATGTTACCGCTGGCGAACGCGCCAATCACGCTACCCGGGATAATATCCATCAGGAAGCCTACGATCCCCTGGTCTTTTGCCTGTTCAGCGTAAATGGCAACCGCTTTAGCGTCCAGCGTCGCCGGATCGACGTTCATTCCGGCACCGGGTTGCACCACGTTGACGATGATAAGGCCGATGATCAGCGCAATCGTACTGACAATTTCAAAATAGAGCAGTGCAACCGCACCGGTGCGGCCTACTGCTTTCATACTTTCCATGCCTGCAATGCCGGTCACGACAGTACAGAAGATGACAGGTGCGATGACCATCTTGATGAGCTTAACGAAAGCATCACCAAGCGGCTTCATTTGGGCGCCTAATTCAGGGTAGTAATGGCCAAGGAGAATACCAATGGCAATTGCTGTCAGGACCTGAAAGTAAAGGCTTTTGAATATAGAGGTCTTCATAGGGTGTCCTTAAAGTAAAAACCACAGGTCTTGTAAGGTTTTGTTTAACCTGCGGCCTTAAAGTAACACCCACTCAACATGACAGAAATGCACCTGGATCATAATTGATACAAAAATGTTAAAAATTTTGAGCTGGCTCGCACAAGCGAGACCTTTTTTAACTTTTGTAATCAGCGCTTTCCGGTGCCAGATAACGTTCTTCAAAGATATTTGCCGGAACGGGTCGGGCAAACAGGAATCCTTGCGCCACTTCCACCCCGGCTTTTGATAACCATTCGCGTTGCGCTTCGGTTTCAACGCCTTCGGCGATCATCTGCAAGTTGAGGCTATGTGCCAGCTGAATGATGGCGGAGATCATGCTGCAATCTTCGGGCACGCCATCGACAAACATCTTATCGATTTTGAGTACATCCACCGGCAGCGACTTCATATGCTGTAGCTGTCGCAGACCCGCATACCCCATGCCAAAGTCGTCCAGGGCGATGCGCACGCCCGCGTTGCGCAGCGGTCGCAAAATGGCCACTGCGGCGTGAGGATCGTCAATATGCCGGCTTTCAGTCACTTCCAGAATCAATGTGCCTGGCTTAATGCGATAGCGCGTCAACAATTCCAGCAGATCAGACACCATACTTGGGTGCATCAACTGGAGAGCTGATAAATTCACCGAGAGCGGCAGCATGAGACCGCGTTCTTGCCAGGCTGACAGCTGGCGGCATGTTTCTTCCAACACCCAATAACCGACGGTCACCATCAGACCACAAGACTCAATTCTGTCGATTAACCCTTCCGGCAGCTCCCAGCTACCGTCCGGCTGCTGCATCCGCAATAATGCTTCTGCGCTCAATACCTTGCCGCTGGACATCTCTACCTGGGGCTGCATCCAGAGCGCAAATTGCTGGTTATCCATGGCGGTTAAAATATCGTTCTCTTGGGTTAAACGCTGCTGCGCCTCTTCCATCTGCAACGGATCAAAGAACTGAATTTGGTTTTTACCTTTATGACGCGACGTTAACACAGCTGACAGGGCGCGGCGGTAGAGCTGCTCTGCGGTTAAATCACCATAAAACATCGCCACCCCAATGTTGCAGGTAGGACGTAGTTGAATGCCCTGAATCGGTAACCGCTCATTTACGATAGTGAGTACTTGCTGACCTAGCGTAATAGCGTGCCAGGGTTCTTTTACACCATGGGCGATAATGGCAAAGTCATAGCCACTCACCTGGGTAAGCACCATCCTGGGAGCCAATACCGACTTCAGTTTTTCGACCAGCGTAAGTAACAGGATTTCTCGCTGGGTTTCGGTTAACACACCCGCGGTGTCACGTAGGGTTTCGCAGGTGACAATCATCAGCGCCGTCGTCTGTTGGCGGGTAACAACCTGCTCCAGTAGCCCCATTAAAAACGACTTATTGGGCAGTTCGGAAACCGGGAAACGCATTACTAAGTCGCTTTGATCTTCGCTATGTCGCTGAATCAACTGCTGATTAAGATTGTAGCTACGCACCAGCATACCAATCTCATCATCCTGATGTAGACGCGGCAATGCCAGTTGATAACCAATCAGGTCCTGCTGTTGAATGTCGTTCAGCTCACGGGCTATTTTACGTAAGGGGTGCACAATCAAGCGGTTAATGCACCAGGAGATAGCGACGGTCAGTATTAGCGACAAAAGTAAGTAAATGGTCACTAACGTCGAGAGCGTACTCATCACGAATTTGTACATGCGGTACGAATCCGCCTGCAGCACCAGATACGCCAGCGGTTGTGGGTTAGCGGAACGTTCAAGAGAATAGATCGGCAGCGAAATTTGTACCGGAAGCTCAAACAGGCGGGTCACCGTAACCGGAACCGGACGTTCGGGTATAAAGCTCATCCGCAGCGCCTGGAACTGATTAGGCAGCACCACATCGGCGCGACTTACCACGCCTGCTGGCCGAATACTTCTTAAAATAGCTTCCGCTTCGGGAATATCCCCTTTCAGGATAGTGTTCGACAGAGGTTCACGAACAGAGCGAGCGATACTTTCCAGTTGCGTAGCCGTGTTATAGCGGTTTTGCTGGACCAGATGGAACAACAAAACGGTGCAAAAAATAAAAACGAACACCATAACAACGGCCGCAACCATTGCCATCTGCTTAATTGTTAACGAGCGACTGACACGCAAACTGACTCTCCACGGATAGACGAAACTGCCGTCAGAGTATACCCGATCGTAGCGGTATTAAGAGAGGCGGTATCTGAAAACTTCCCAGCGTGCATTATCGCGACAGGATAGGCACCTGGCGACGAGATTTATCTGCATTTAAGCCGAAAAAGGCCACAAGGTTAGCCCCTGCGGCCTGGTTCGGGCGCATGTTGCCATTACGGCAGGCAGACGCCCACAAAGTGCATTACTTCCTGTTACGCAGCCAGTTCACAATCAAGCTGGCAATAATGCCAGCGATAATTGGAGCCGCTAAATCGTGCCAGAAAGCCACGCCTAACTGTGCGAGCGTCATATAGCCGCCTGTGTTGCAATGGCAACTGTTCGCGGCTATTCTTAACTTGTCTGGAGTCAAGTTAGCCCCCGTTTTGTTGCCAGGTTTATACCGAACAACGTGCGGGGGTTTTCTCTTTCCAGCAACCTATGCCGCCGGGGATCAAGCCCCCGCAACATCGCGCCTCACCGGGTTAACCCGGCTTGCTGCTGATTCTACGGTAACACTTCCGTCTCATCACCCCGGAGTGATCCAGTCTGCGTAAAGCCTCGCAATTACGGCTTAATAAATCCGCCAATCGCTGGAAAGTTTCTTGCCAACTGGCAACTTTCCTGACGGCCATCCGCACGATAAAACTAATAAAATATTGATATCTATTAGTTTATTTTCTGGCACAGCGATTGCTATATGACTGTGAGCTGTTCTGTTCCGAATCAAAGGAGATATCATGTCTGACTGTCGTACTTACGGATTCAACACCCAGATCGTTCACGCGGGGCAACAACCCGACCCTTCAACTGGCGCGCTCAGTACGCCTATTTTCCAGACTTCAACGTTTGTTTTTGACAGCGCCGAACAAGGTGCCGCCCGCTTTGCGCTCGAAGAGTCCGGGTACATTTACACCCGCTTGGGTAACCCTACCACTGATGCGCTGGAGAAAAAGCTGGCGGTACTGGAAAGAGGTGAAGCCGGGCTGGCTACCGCGTCCGGTATTTCTGCTATCACCACAACGCTGTTGACGCTTTGTCAGCAGGGTGACCATATCGTTTCCGCCAGCGCGATTTACGGTTGTACCCACGCGTTTTTGTCGCACAGCATGCCGAAGTTTGGGATTAACGTCAGCTTTGTCGACGCCGCGAAACCGGAAGAAATCCGCGCCGCCATGCGCCCGGAAACCAAAGTTGTGTATATCGAAACGCCCGCTAACCCGACGTTGTCGCTGGTCGACATTGAAACGGTAGCCGGTATCGCCCATCAGCAAGGCGCATTGCTGGTGGTGGATAACACCTTTATGTCGCCGTACTGTCAGCAGCCTTTGCAACTGGGCGCGGATATTGTGGTGCACAGCGTCACCAAATATATCAACGGTCACGGGGATGTGATTGGCGGCATCATTGTTGGTAAGCAGGAGTTTATCGACCAAGCGCGGTTTGTTGGCCTGAAAGATATCACCGGCGGCTGCATGAGTCCTTTCAATGCGTGGTTGACGCTGCGCGGCGTTAAAACGCTGGGCATTCGTATGGAGCGTCACTGTGAAAATGCGCTGAAAATCGCCCGCTTCCTCGAAGGGCATCCGTCCATTACCCGGGTGTATTATCCAGGCCTGTCATCGCATCCGCAGTATGAGCTGGGCCAGCGACAAATGAGCCTGCCAGGTGGAATTATCAGCTTCGAAATCGCCGGCGGCCTCGAGGCTGGCAGACGGATGATCAATTCTGTAGAATTATGCCTCCTCGCGGTCAGTCTCGGTGATACCGAAACCCTCATTCAGCACCCAGCGTCTATGACACATTCGCCCGTTGCGCCAGAGGAACGGCTTAAAGCAGGTATTACCGACGGGCTTATCCGTCTTTCTGTGGGTCTTGAAGATCCAGAAGATATTATTAACGACCTTGAACACGCCATCAGAAAGGCAACATTCTGACCAATATGGCCTGAACCGACGCCGTTCGGTTCAGGTTGTTGAGAATCAAGGCACAACAGTCTGGCAATACGCGCAATCCTCTTTCGGGGAGAACGTGTATTTTGGGCAGGGGGTTCTATGCAGGACAACACATTACAATTAAGCAACAATACAGCAACCGCCGTACCATTCTCAAAAAAAATACCGTTTACGAAATACGATTTTGGCTGGGTATTACTGTGCATAGGCATGGCCATTGGTGCCGGAACGGTACTGATGCCGGTACAAATTGGCTTAACCGGCATTTGGGTATTTATCGTCGCCTTTATTATTGCTTATCCGGCAACTTATATTGTGCAGGATATTTATTTAAAAACATTATCAGAAAGTGAAACCTGTAATGACTACACGGATATTATCAGTCATTATCTGGGAAAAAACTGGGGCGTATTTCTTGGCGTCATCTATTTTCTGATGATTATTCACGGCATATTTATTTATTCCTTATCCGTGGTTTTTGACAGCGCCTCATATATCAAAACCTTCGGCTTGACCGAGTCCGATCTTTCACAGTCGATAATCTACAAAGTGGCCATTTTTGCCGTGCTGGTCGCCATTGCTTCCGGGGGAGAAAAACTGCTATTCAAAATCTCCGGCCCGATGGTAGTGGTCAAAGTGGGTATCATCATCGTATTTGGTTTTGCGATGGTTCCGCACTGGAACTTCGCTAATATCAGCGCCTTCCCTGAAGCCTCGGTGTTCTTTCGCGATGTGCTGCTGACTATCCCGTTCTGCTTCTTCTCCGCGGTGTTTATTCAGGTGTTGAACCCTATGAACATCGCCTACCGCAAACGGGTGGCGGACCGGGTACTGGCCACACGTATGGCTATAC
>OGSH01000334.1_pt1 | contig 30057 bp, 8 predicted proteins | sample 1573821 | NCBI WGS metagenome assembly OGSH01 (sample SAMN03295845, study PRJEB24534) | human gut metagenome | isolation source: fecal sample 5 from infant 6 | host: Homo sapiens | place: USA: Pittsburgh, PA | collected 2014-07 | reverse complement strand
TTAGAGGGCTACCACTAGAGAAAGACCCTTATAGGGTCAGAGCAAACCACCCGTTTTACGGGTGGTTCTGATTGCTATTTTAAATTAGAACAGGCCTGTACTAATTTGAAGGGTCCTATGTATAGGTCTTGTTAGAAATAGAACAGGCGTGTACTAATTTGTAGGCCCCTATATATGTACCTTGTTAGAAATAGAACAGGCGTGTACTAATTTGAAGGACCCTATATATGTGCCTTGTTAGAAATAGAACAGGCGTGTACTAATTTGTAGGCCCCTATGTATGTGCCTTGTTAGGAATAGAACAGGCGTGTACTAATTTGTAGAACCCTATATATGTACCTTATTAGAAATAGAACAGGCCTGTTCTATTTCTCAGGACCCTTATATAGGTGACCTATTGGAAATACTACACGCCTGTTCTAATTTATAGAACCCTATGTATCTCTGTTAAATTATTAATTCGCATCTATCTCTACGGTATTCTTCTGTAACCATTGCACCAGTTCTGTATTTGTCATATTACCGGCGGCAATATCGATAATCATGTTTTCTACGTCTTGTTGTGTTGCCATAATATCGAATCCATTAATAATTAAATATACATACATGCTATGCAATGCTGTTCGTTTGTTTCCATCTGTAAAAGGATGATTGTTGGCTAAGCCATAACATAATTGTGCTGCTTTGTCGTAGATGGATGGGTATAAATCGTTTTCCATAAAGGTTTGAAAGGGCGTATTGACGGCTGACGCTAATAGGTTTTCATCGCGTACGCCTGATGAAAGGACGAATGCATTTTCTAATTGGGTGTGGAGTTCGTAGATATCTTGTACCGTAAATTGAATCTTATGTGTACTCATTTGTTCTCCAATGCTTTGTAAAGTTCATAATTCCGTTTTAGTACTTGCTGGGAAATGTCTCTAATACGCTTGGCTAGTTCTTTATTTTTAGCGCTTGTCATGATAGAGGTATCGTGGAGTGCGGTAGAATCGGTATGCGTTGAAGGATTTTGTGCCATAGTTTGACCTCCTTTGATATATTTTGACTTTGTCTTCCATTGATATATTTTGACCTTTATTTCTATTATATAGGTAATAAATCAATATAAACAATAGAATTTCTAATAAAACAAGCAAAAAATAAAAATAGAAAACCTCTTGCAAACCTAGTATTTATCTGCATTTTCACTAATTAAATTATATTTGTCAAAATAAAAGTCAAAAAAAGTCAAAAATTCTTAATTTGACCTATTGACTTTTTGACTTAATTAGATTATTATAATGACATAAGGTTGAAGAAACCTAGAAATAAAGCAAGAAATTAGATAGACATAAAAGGTCAAATAGATATACTTGTAGTGAAAAAGTGAGGTAATTTATATGAACAACAACTTCAATAACTTTGGCAGCGATTTTGGTAGCATGAATGATTTGTTCAATCAATTGATGGGTAACATGGGTGGTTATTCCACAGAAAACCGTCGTTATAAAATAAATGGTCGTGAAGTAACTCCTGAAGAGTTTGCTTATTATCGTCAAACAGGTCATTTGCCTACTAATGAAGAAATACAAGCAGCACAAGCTGCAGCTCAACAAGGCAAAATGAAAAAGGATGGTATCCTTGCTCGTTTAGGTACGAACTTAACAGACGAAGCTCGTAATGGTAAGCTTGATCCTGTTATCGGTCGTAACAAAGAAATTCAAGAAACTGCTGAAATCTTAGCACGTCGTACAAAAAACAACCCAGTTCTAGTCGGCGATGCTGGTGTTGGTAAAACAGCTGTAGTAGAAGGCTTGGCACAAGCCATTGTAAATGGCGATGTTCCAGCAGCGATTAAAAATAAAGAAATCATTTCCATCGATATTTCCGGTTTGGAAGCTGGTACTCAATATCGTGGTTCCTTCGAAGAAAATATCCAAAACCTTATCAAAGAGGTTAAGGCCGCTGGTAATATCATCTTGTTCTTCGACGAAATCCATCAAATCTTGGGCGCTGGTTCCACAGGTGATGGTCAAGGCTCTAAAGGCTTAGCAGATATCTTGAAACCTGCTTTGTCCCGTGGTGAAATGACTGTTATCGGTGCTACTACACAAGATGAATACCGTAACACAATCATGAAAAACGCAGCACTTGCGCGTCGTTTCAATGAAGTAAAAGTCAATGCCCCATCTGCAGAAGATACTTTCAAAATTCTACAAGGCATTCGTCCATTATACGAAGCGCATCATAACATTGAATTGCCAGATGCCGTTTTGAAAGCCGCTGTAGATTATTCCGTACAATACATTCCTCAACGTAGCTTGCCAGATAAAGCCATCGACTTGATCGATGTAACAGCAGCTCACTTGGCATCTCAACATCCTGTAACTGATATTAAAACATTAGAAGCAGATATTGCAGATGCTAAAGCAAAACAAGAAGAGTTTGCTCAAAAAGAAGATTACGAATCCGCTATTAACGAAAAGATGCGTATTCAAAAATTACAAGAAGAAATCGACAAGCATACTGATAATCAAAAGGTTGTGGCTAAGGTTAACGATGTAGCGGAAGCGGTAGAACGTATGACTGGTATCCCTGTTTCTCAAATGGGTGCATCTGATATTGAACGTTTGAAAGATATGAAATCTCGTTTACAAGCTCATGTCATCGGTCAAGATAAAGCAGTAGAAGCTGTTTCTAAAGCTATCCGTCGTAACCGTGCAGGATTTGACGAAGGTAATCGTCCAATCGGTAGCTTCTTATTCGTAGGTCCTACTGGTGTTGGTAAAACCGAATTGGCTAAACAATTAGCCCTCGATATGTTCGGTAACAAAGATGCTATTATCCGCTTGGATATGTCCGAATACAGTGACCGCACAGCGGTTTCTAAATTGATTGGTGCTACAGCTGGTTATGTTGGTTACGAAGATAACTCCAACACATTGACTGAACGCGTTCGTCGTAATCCATATTCCATCGTATTGTTCGATGAAATCGAAAAAGCAGACCCTCAAGTTATTACATTACTTCTTCAAGTATTGGACGATGGTCGCTTAACAGATGGTCAAGGTAACACAGTAAACTTCAAGAATACTGTTATCATTGCTACATCCAATGCAGGTTTCGGTTATGGCAGTGACAATGATGATGAAAACAAAGTCGATGTAATGGCCCGCATTGCTCCATTCTTCCGTCCTGAATTCTTGAATCGTTTCAATGCTGTTATTGAATTCAATCAATTGAGTAAAGAAGATTTGAAGAAAATCGTTGATTTGATGCTCGACCAAGTTAACAAAACTTTGGCTAAAAAACAAATTACCTTAGATGTAACTGACGCAGCTAAAGATTTGTTGATGGAACAAGGTTATGACAAAACAATGGGCGCTCGTCCATTACGTCGTGTTATTGAATCTGAAATCCGTGACAATGTAACTGATTTCTACTTGGATCACATCGATGCAAAACACTTGCTTGCTGATGTTGTAGATGGTCACATCGTAATCAGCGACAAGGATGCTGCTAACACATCCGATGCTAAATCCGATGATGACAAATCTGCAGACCACAGCAAACAAGCTGATGATGCTGCATCCAAGGACAATAAATAATCGGTAGGCTATTGACCCTTTCATTGAATCCCTTACAACTCTCTCCATATACACACATATAACAATAGTCCTATTGATTGTGAAAGCACTCGACATTACGTCGAGTGCTTTTTTGCGTTATTATATGAATTTTGTATACATGACAAAAATCATTGATAACGTATCAATATATTTTGTATAATCATGTTACTATATTCTATAGAATTAAAAGAAAAGATGAAGAATATAAGGGGAATTAGAATATAAGGGACATTAGAATATAAGGAAAACCAAGCATATAAGAAAGATGAAGAGCGAGAGGAGCATAGTGATGTCACATTATATAGATTTAAATAGCGATTTAGGTGAAAGTTTTGGCAATTATTCATTGGGCATGGATAGTGAGGTGTTAAATCACGTCACTAGTGCCAATGTGGCTTGTGGTTGGCATGCCGGGGATCCTCTCATCATGGAGGCCACTGTTAAGATGTGCAAGGAGAAGGGCGTAGCCGTAGGGGCTCATCCGGGATATCCTGATTTGATGGGCTTTGGACGCCGCAAGATGGCGGTGAGTCCCGACGAGGCACGGGCGTATATGATCTACCAACTCGGTGCGTTGCAAGGATTTTGCAATCAGTACGATGTAGAGTTGCAGCATATGAAATTACATGGTGCTTTTTATAACATGGCGTGTGTAACGCCGGAATTAGCTGATGCGGTGTTAGATGGTTTACAAGCGGTGAATCCCAATGTTCGCGCCATGGTGCTCAGCGGTAGTTATATCGCCAAAGAGGCAGAGCGACGAGGTGTCCCTGTGATTCAAGAGGTCTTTGCAGACCGAGGCTATACAGAGGAAGGTACCTTGGTGCCTCGTACGGAAAGTGGGGCTTTCATAAAAGACCCGCAAGAGGCCTTGGAACGAGTGCTCATGATGGTGCAAGAAGGCAAGGTCGTAACGAATACGGGTAAAACGATCGATATTGCAGCCGATTCCGTATGCGTTCATGGTGATAATCCAAAAGCGATAGCTTTCACAAAGTATATTCGTGAAGGCCTCACTAAGGCAGGTGTCGTGGTAGCGAATTTTCAGAATCGATAGATTATAATCGATTGCATAAGAGTAGATAGAATCAGAATAGATAAAAGGAGTCAGTATGAAACCGATTACAGGTAAAGCGAGTTTATCTGTCCTCTTAGGGGCAGCATTTTTGATGGCCACGTCGTCCATTGGGCCAGGATTTATGTTACAAACGGCGGCGTTTACAGGCCAGTTAAAGGCGGATTTTGCGTTCGCTATTGTGGTGTCCGTTATTTTCTCCATCATTGCACAGCTCAATGTGTGGACCATCATCGGCATATCCCAAATGCGGGGCCAAGATATTGCGAATAAGGTATTGCCCGGCCTTGGTTACTTCGTAGCATTCTTGATTTCCCTTGGAGGCCTTGCGTTCAATATCGGCAATATTGGCGGTGCGTCCATGGGCCTTAACATTGTATTCGGTATCGATACGACGACGGCAGCAGCCATCAGTGGTATCTTGGGTATTCTATTATTCGCATCTCCAAAAATGGGTGGCGTTCTCGATAATACGGCGAAAGTGTTGGGCACAGTGATGCTCGTACTCATCGGTTATGTAGCGTTTTCTACTAATCCTCCTGTAGCAGAGGCCGCAACCCATGCCATCGTGCCAACCAATTACCCTTGGCTAGCTACGATTACCCTTATCGGCGGTACCGTAGGTGGGTACATTACATTCTCCGGCGGCCATCGCTTGATTGATGCGGGCATTACAGGCCGTGAACATTTAAAGGATGTACGTCGTGCTGCCTTCATGGGCATGTCCGTAGACGCCATTGTTCGTATATTGTTATTCTTAGCCGTACTTGGTGTCGTATCCATGGGCTTTGCGTTAGATCCAAAGGACCCAGCAGGTTCTGCGTTCTTACTTGGTGCTGGTGAAATCGGTCATAAATTATTCGGTATCGTATTCTTCTGCGCTGCGTTGACATCTGTTGTGGGTGCTGCCTATACATCGGTATCCTTCCTTAAAACCTTGTTCAAGGTGGTAGAACGATATGAAAAATTGACCATCATGGCATTCATCTTCGTGTCCACATGCATTCTTATCTTTATCGGCAAACCGGCTACACTATTAATTGTGGCGGGCTCTGTGAATGGTTTGATCTTGCCTGTTACCTTAGCTGTTATGCTATTGGCAACGCGTAAGACGAATATCGTAGGGGACTATAAGCACAATCCGGTTTTATTCTATACCGGTTGGATCGTTGTGCTTGTGACCGCCTATATCGGCGTTACATCCTTGCAAGGTATTGCGAAATTATTAGGTTAGGGGGCACATATGAATCCCACAATTTCTCCGGTTGGGGATAGTGCTATCTCCATCGAATTTGGTCAAGTCATTGATCCTAAGATTAATCAACGTATCCGTCAGACCGTGGCGGGTATTGAAAGCCTCCATTTAGAGGGGATTATTGAGATGGTGCCTACTTATTGTGCGCTTCTCATTCAGTATGATGCATTGCGCTACACCTATGCTGAGCTGTGCCACATTCTTGAACCTATTTGTATGCAGCCTATGAGTGCTGATGAAAGTGAGCTCGTGACGGTCATAGAAATACCGACCGTCTATGGTGGTGAATTTGGTCCAGACCTTGGATTTGTAGCCTCTCATAATCACCTTACAGAGGCCGATGTGGTGAGCATTCATAGCGGCACGGATTACCTTGTGTACATGATGGGCTTTATCCCCGGTTTTACCTATTTAGGTGGCATGGATCCGCGCATCGCTACGTCGCGATTGTCCTCGCCGCGCACTCATATTCCGGCAGGATCCGTAGGTATCGCAGGGGAGCAGACCGGCACCTATCCGTCGGATTCCCCTGGTGGCTGGCAAATTATAGGACGCACGCCTCTGTCCATGTACGATGCTTCTCGTGAAGAGGCGGCTCTGCTTAAGGCGGGCGACTATGTGCGCTATGTTCCTATTGATGAAAGTGCGTTCCACTGTATTAAGAAATTGGGCTCTTCTTTTAAGCCCGTTGTACATCATGTAAAGGCAGGTGACCTCCGTGGCGGTAAGTGAATATAAGAATGCGTCATTTGAGGTGGTTGCGCCTGGTATGATGACCACCGTGCAAGACGGAGGGCGCGTAGGATTTCAACAATATGGTATGCCCGTGGCCGGTCCTATGGATGGTGAAAGCTATGCTATCGGACAAGCCCTTGTAGGGAATACGGCGCCCGTAGGGGCTTTGGAGTGTACCGTACTCAGCCCTACGCTGAAGGTGAAAGGTACCTGTATTGTTGCTTTCACAGGCGCCGATATGAGGCCTACCATTAATAATGTAGAGGTGCCGCGGTACATTCCTTTTGTCTGTCATGATGGCGATGTCATCTCTGGCAGCTTTAGCCAATGTGGGGTGCGCATGTATATTTCCTTCACCGGAGGTATTGATGTGCCCGAAATCAACGGCAGCGTGGCGACACATACAAAAGCGAATATTGGCGGATTTGAGGGACGTCCCTTAGTGGCGGGCGATGAAGTGCGTTTAAAGGACTGCATGCGTGATACTATCATCTGCGACTATACTAGAGAATCAAATCATTTATTTAATACGGTTCTATTTAATCGGGGCGGCCGTGAATGCCATGAACCGCTGCGCGTTGTACTGGGCCCGCAAGCAAAGCACTTTACAGAAACAGGTATCCGTAATTTTAGCAGTGAACTCTATACATTGACCATCCAATGCGACCGCATGGGATTTAGATTAGATGGAGCCCCTGTTGAACACATCGACGGCGCCGATATCATCTCGGATGGCGCTGTGTTTGGATCTATTCAAGTCCCATCTGATGGCAATCCCATTATACTCATGGCTGATCGGCAAACGACGGGGGGCTATACTAAAATCGGCACCGTTATTACGGCGGATTTGCCTAGACTTAGCCAGTTGCCTATTGGGGATGGAATTACCTTCGATATTGTATCTGTGGAAGAGGCACAAGAGATGTATAGGGTATATATGCAAAATTTGCATAGCAAAATTAACTTAGCTTCTGCACAAAGTACATTTGTATTCTCTCTGAAAACAACAATATAATACGTAAAAAACGACTGGTTTATAAGTTTACACATAATTTTGTATGTATATGTATTTTATAAAAGCCACTCCTTGTAGTAAGGAGTGGCTTTTTTTGCACATAAAGTATAAATCAATTTTAAATAATTTATCGGATTACTTAAAAATATATCGATACATTTTCTTAAACAAAAATCTTCTATAAAAAATGAGAATAAAATGAACCGATTTGGTATAGCTTAAGTTGTGTGAAATCAATAACGGATTGATAATGAGAATGACAGAAATACTACATATAATGAAAATACATGCGATATGAATTAAAATACATAAAGAATTCATATAGAATATAGTGAATATAAGTAAAATACAAAAATAGACAAAATTCGAAATAGGAATTAAATATTCTTAATCCGTATAATTTACAATTGAGAAATATGAGGGGAGTATGATAGAATAATGAAATCAAATTCATAGTTTTTTAGAAGTTAATGGGTTTTATTGCTCTACAAAGAGCTAAACTTCATTATGTATTTGAAAATATATTTCATGTAGTTGAGAGGTTAGTTAGTGAAAAGGAAGCGAAAATGAATAAAATCTTTAAAGTTATTTGGTCTAAGTCGAAACAATGTTACGTTGTAGTATCTGAATTGGCTAAGAATACAACAGGGAAAAAGAAAATTGTTGTAGCTAGTATTTTTGCGGCTATGGTTGCTGGACAGGCTATGCAGGTTGACGCTACAAGTGGGTCATTTTATGATACTGGCGCTATAAAAGGTGCTATTGCTATTGGTAAAGCTGGTAGTACTGCGCCACAGGCTACTGATGAAAATGCTATTGCTATTGGGCAAGCTGCAAGAGCCAATGGTCGTGGTGGTGTCGCGCTAGGAAATGATACTCGAAGTGCACAAAATGCGATTGCTGCAGCATGGGATTCTCAGGCAACAGGTAAAAATTCTGTTGCCGTTGGTACGGGTACACGGGCTACAGGTTTGAGTTCAACAGCTGTAGGGGATGGTGCTCAGGCAACGGCAAATGGTGCTGTCGCGTTAGGTCAGTCTACAGAAAGTGCTGGCAATTCAGTTGCCACAGGTTTTAATGCCAAAGCAAGGTCTAATAATACTATTGCAATTGGTGTCGAGGCTAATAATGATGGGAGTATTACAAATAATGCATCAAGCGTATCTGTGGGTGTTGCAACTCGTGCAAGAGCAGTAGGCTCTATGGCAATGGGTGTTAGTGCTGATGCATCAGGTAAATACTCCTTAGCATTAGGGAGTGGTGATGTTAGTGGTGATTATACAGATGGAACTAATCACCCAAGTGCTAGTGGTGAGAAGTCTATTGCTATAGGGCATAACTCGAATGCTTCTGACGAAAGTGCTATTGCTATTGGTAGTAGCTCTATATCTGATAAAACTAGTGCGACAGCTCTTGGTCGTAATACTACTGCTACAGGTGTGAATTCCTCTGCTATTGGTGCATATTCTATTGCTAGTGCTACCGATGCAACTGCATTAGGTAGAAATGCTAATGCAACTGCAGGACAATCGACGGCACTTGGCACATATAGTGTTGCTTCTGGACAGTATGGCACAGGTGTTGGCTATCAAGCAAATGCATCAGGGGCTAATTCTACAGCAGTAGGTGTATCAGCCAAAGCTAACAAAGATGGTGCTTCAGCAATGGGGCCTGGCGCTCGTGCTTACGGTAATGGCGCTATATCTCTTGGCTATCAAGCTCTATCCGGTGCAAATATTTTTAATAGTACGAATGGTTCATTTAATGATGCAAGTGCCGACGTTACTAATTATGCTAAATGGGGTGATGCGGCTATAGGTTTGCGTGCTATTGCTTCTGGTGGTAATGCTACAGCTCTTGGTCGCAGTGCAACAGCAACTGCTGCCAATGCCATTGCTATTGGTGGTGGTAATGGTGATTCTGCTACAGATAATAAGGAAAAAACAGAGGCAACAGGTGAAAAGTCCACGGCTATTGGTTACAATGCTAAAGCAAAAACTGGAAATGATCTTGCTGTTGGTCGTGGTGTTACTTCTAGTGGTGGTGCTGCTACGGCTTTAGGTTACTATGCAACTGCATCTGGAAATCAAACTGTTGCGTTAGGTTCTACTATCAATTCCACTGCTCAATATGCAACTGGTATTGGTTATAGTGTGAATTCTCAAGGTGAAGGTTCTGTCGCCATTGGTGCTGGTACTGATGCTCTAGGAGCTATTCCTGCAAAACAAGTTCAAGCAACCGCCAAAAATGCTATTGCGATTGGTCGTGCCACACAAGCAACATCACAAGATGCTACAGCAATTGGTACTGATGCGACTGCATCTAATACCGATGCTATTGCAATAGGTAGAAAATCTAATGCTTCTGGGTCTACATCTATTGGTTTTGGTTATAATACAAAATCGACTGCAACTAATACTGTAGCAATTGGTACTGATGTTTCTGCAACTGCTGAAAGTGCGATTGCTCTCGGTCGTAAGACTACGGCTAGCGCCTTAAATGCAACTGCAGTTGGTCCAATCGCGAACGCCTCTGGAAAGTACTCTTCAGCATTTGGTATGAGTGCCGCTGCATCTAAAGAAAACTCGTTAGCGTTAGGTACGAATGCCAATGCATCTTTAGATAAATCTGTAGCTCTTGGTAGTGATTCTACAACTGCTACTAATGCAACAAGCCAAGGTTCCGTTGTTATTGGCGGTAAAACAATAACTTGGAATGGCGCACCAACCGTGTCGGGTACAGGTATGCAAGTTTCCGTTGGCTCTGCTGGTGCTGAACGTCAAATTAAGAATGTTGCAGCAGGTGAAGTATCTGCTAATAGTACCGATGCAATTAATGGATCTCAATTGTATGCGGTAGCAGATGCTCTTAACCAGGCTAATGTGGATCAATCTATTAAATACAAAGCTAATGGTACAGGAAGTAATTCTGTTAAACTTTCTGATGGTTTGAACTTTACAAATGGCGCTACTACAACGGCAACAGTAGGTGCAAATGGTCAAGTATCATTTGATCTCAATACGGCAACACAGAAATCGATTACTGATTCTGCTACTGCTGTAGCGCGTACGATTTCTCTCGGCGGCGATACTGGTACTACAACGGCTAAATCATTAACATCTAGTAATGTTAACTTTGGTGTTAAGAGTGGCAGTCCTACATATCTTACAACGACTGCAAATGGTAATGATGTGACCTTGACTATCAATGAGCAGGCCATTAAGAATGCCGCTAAGGATGCATCATCTTTCAAGGTGAAAGCAAATGCTACTGCTGCAGAAGATGTTAAAGGTGGCGATACAGTTGCTTTCAACAATGGTGATAATATCGCGATTACCCAAACTGGTAAGACCTTTAAAATTGCTACAGCTAAAAATGTAACATTTGATACGGCAACTATCGGTACCAATACAACTATCGGATCTACAGGGATTACAACTAATAAGGTGACTGTAGGCACTGTTTCTATTGATGGAACTAATGGCATTAACGCAGGTAATAAGGCCATTACTAATGTAGGCACAGGTATTGTAGCGAATAGCAAGGCAGATAATAGTAATGTAGCTAATATTGGCGATGTTAAAACTATCGCTAATGACGCTGTAGCTAATTTGTCTACAAGTCTTGGTGTTACAGATGGTACAAATAGTGGTACTGTTAACTTAAAGAACCAAAGTTTAAAAGTTGTTGGTACAGGTGTTGCAAAAGCAACTGTGAATGGTCAAACAATTACAGTTGATGTAGCAAAAGGTACAATAGCAGCTAATGCGACAACTGGTGCATTAACAGGTACTGCTGGTGTAGTTGATGCTAATGATATGGCAACTGCTGTTAACACAGCGATTACAAAAGCTGTAGATACTGCTGCTGGTACGCAAAAACTTGATATTTCTGCAGGTGGTACAGATAGTTCTGTTAACCTTAAAACTCAAAAATTAACGGTAGCAGGTACAGGTGCTTCGACTGCGTCTTTGACTGGTCAAACGATTACTGTTAATGTGGCGGAAGGTACATTTACTAATAAGACAGATGGTACAACGAGTGCTACAGCTGGAGTAGCTAAGGCGACTGATGTAGCCGCAGCGATTAATAATGCTAATACTGTATTAGGTAATAAAATTACGGCAGCTACACAATCTTTATCTACATTAGGTGATAATAAATTTAAATTAACGGCAGATTCAACCTCAACAACAGGTCAAGCACTTAATAAGTCTGGTGGCTTATCCTTTAAGATTGCCGGTGATGGTGACTTAGTATCCACAAGTGCTACTACAGATACTATAAATGTAACTGTTAAAAAAGGTACACTAACTAATGCTGCAGATGGATCGCTTAATGTAACTAATAGTGGTGTAGTAACTGCAGATAACATGAAATCTGTAGTCAATGATGCGATTACTAAAGCTGTTTCATCTGCTAAAGATGGTTCTGCATGGAATATTTCTACTAATGGTGGTACCGCTACAAAAGTGTCTGGTGGTAATACGGTTGATCTCATTAATGGTGACAACATCGAGATTACACAAGATGGTACAGATGGTAAGAAGATTACGGTTAAGACGAAAAAAGACCTTACTGTAGATTCTGTAACGGCAGCAAATACCGTAAAAGTTGGTTCTGCTACTAACCTTATTACCTTGGATGGTGCAACCGGTGGAGTGAGTGGTAATTCCTTCACAGCGGGGAATGCATCTATGAATACGACTGGATTCCGTTTAACAGGTGGTCCATCTATGACTACAGCGGGAATTGATGCTGGTAATAAACAAATTACGAACCTAGCAAGTGGTGGTACTACAGCTACGAATGCTGCGAATATTGGTGATATCAATGCGGCTATTTCTAGTTTGACTACTAACCTAGGTAAAAATACGACAATTGCTTATAAAGCAAATAATGCAGGCGGTCAAACAGTATCCTTGGCAGATGGATTTAATTTCACTAATGGTACATTAACAACTGCAGAAGTAGCAGCTAATGGTGTTGTGAAGTTCAATGTAACGCAAGGTTCTTTGTCTACTGATGGCAATGGTAATATCACAAATACCGCAGGTGTAGCTACAACCGACGATGTAAAAAATGCAGTTAATACAGCTATTACAAAAGCGGTAGATAATGCTACTGGTACTCAAAAACTTGATATTTCTGCAGGTGGTACAGATAGCTCCGTTAACCTTAAAACTCAAAAATTAACAGTAGCAGGTACAGGTGCTGCGACAGCGTCTTTGAATGGTCAAACAATTACTGTTGATGTAGCACAAGGTACATTTACTAATAAGTCTGATGGTACAACCAGTGCTACAGCTGGTGTGGCTAAAGCTGCGGATGTAGCATCAGCAATTAATAATGCTAATACAGCATTAAGTCAAAAAATTACTGATGCAACTACCTCGTTGGGCACATTAGGTAATAATACATTTACATTAAAAGCAGATTCTACAGATACAACAGCACAAGCACTCAATAAATCTGGTGGTTTAGCGTTCAAAGTAGCGGGTGATGGCGATTTAGTATCTACTAGCGCTACTACAGATACTGTAAAAGTAACTGTCAAAAAAGGTGAATTAAGTAATGCTGCAGATGGCTCTCTAAATGTAACTGATAGCGGTGTAGTAACTGCAGATAACATGAAAACTGTTGTGAATGATGCTATCACTAAAGCTGTCACATCTGCTAAAGATGGTTCTGCCTGGAATATTTCTACTAATGGTGGTACCGCTACAAAAGTGTCTGGTGGTAATACGGTTGATCTCATTAATGGTGACAACATCGAGATTACACAAGATGGTACAGATGGTAAGAAGATTACGGTTAAGACGAAAAAAAACCTTACTGTAGACTCTGTGACTGCAGGCAATACTGTAATTAATACATCTGGATTAACTAATGGTACAACTGCTATTACTGGAACTGGTATTACAACAGATAAGGTAACAGTAGGTGGCTTATCTATTGACAAAACTGCAGGTATTAATGCTGGTAATAAGGCGATTACTAATGTAGGCACAGGTATCGTGGCGAATAGCAATGCAGATAATAGTAATGTTGCTAACATTGGCGATGTTAAGACTATTGCTAATGATGCTGTAGCTAATTTATCTACAAATCTTGGTGTTACAGATGGCACGAATAATGGTACTGTTAACTTAAAGACTGAAAAATTAAAAGTTGTTGGCACAGGCGCTGCAACAACGACTGTGAATGGTCAAACGGTTACCGTTGATGTAGCAAAAGGTACATTAGCAGCTAATGCGGCAACTGGGGCCTTAACAGGTACTGCTGGTGTAGTTGATGCTAATGATATGGCTACTGCTGTCAATACAGCGATTACAAAAGCTGTAGATAATGCGACAGGTACCCAAGCTCTTAAAATTGGTGGTGACACTACAGCTACTGGTTCTGTTAACCTTAAGAGTGATACATTATCTGTAAAAGGTGATAATAAATTTATTACAACAGCAGCGTCTGGCAATGACATTACCTTAACGGTTAACGAACAAGCAATCAAAACAGCAGCAAAAGATGCGGCAAGTTTCAAAGTAAAAGCTAATAGCGAAGCTGAACAAGAAGTAAAAGGTGGCGAAACTGTTGTATTTAACGATGGTGACAATATCGAGATTACCCAAACTGGTAAGACCTTTAAAATTGCTACATCTAAAAATGTAACATTTGATACGGCAACTATCGGTGGAAATACAACTATTGGATCCACTGGTATTACAACAAATAAAGTAACAGTAGGTGGTATCTCTATTGATGGCACTAACGGCATTAATGCAGGTAGTAAACAAATCACTAACGTAGCAAGTGGTGGTACTACAGCTACGAATGCTGCGAATATTGGTGATATCAATGCGGCTATTTCTAGTTTGACTACTAACCTAGGTAAAAATACGACAATTGCTTATAAAGCAAATAATGCAGGCGGTCAAACAGTATCCTTGGCAGATGGATTTAATTTCACTAATGGTACATTAACAACTGCAGAAGTAGGCGCTAGTGGCGTTGTGAAGTTTAATGTAACGCAAGGGGCATTATCTACGGATACCAATGGTACTGTATCTGCTGGTACAGCTGGTGTAGCAACAACTGCTGATGTAGCAAGTGCTGTGAATAGTGCGGTTAGCACAGCGGTGAATAATGCAACAGGCAATCAAAAACTTGATATTTCTGCAGGTGGTACAGATAGCTCCGTTAACCTTAAAACTCAAAAATTAACAGTAGCAGGTACAGGTGCTGCGACAGCGTCTTTGAATGGTCAAACAATTACTGTTGATGTAGCACAAGGTACATTTACTAATAAGTCTGATGGTACAACCAGTGCTACAGCTGGTGTGGCTAAAGCTGCGGATGTAGCATCAGCAATTAATAATGCTAATACAGCATTAAGTCAAAAAATTACTGATGCAACTACCTCGTTGGGCACATTAGGTAATAATACATTTACATTAAAAGCAGATTCTACAGATACAACAGCACAAGCACTCAATAAATCTGGTGGTTTAGCGTTCAAAGTAGCGGGTGATGGCGATTTAGTATCTACTAGCGCTACTACAGATACTGTAAAAGTAACTGTCAAAAAAGGTGAATTAAGTAATGCTGCAGATGGCTCTCTAAATGTAACTGATAGCGGTGTAGTAACTGCAGATAACATGAAAACTGTTGTGAATGATGCTATCACTAAAGCTGTCACATCTGCTAAAGATGGTTCTGCCTGGAATATTTCTACTAATGGTGGTACCGCTACAAAAGTGTCTGGTGGTAATACGGTTGATCTCATTAATGGTGACAACATCGAGATTACACAAGATGGTACAGATGGTAAAAAAATCACTGTTAAAACGAAAAAAGATCTTACATTAGATTCTGTAACTGCAGCTAATACTGTAAAAGTAGGCTCTGGTACTAACCTTATTACCTTAGATGGTACAACAGGTGGAGTGAGTGGTAATTCCTTCACAGCTGGTAATGCCTCTATGAATACAACTGGATTCCGTGTAACAGGGGGCCCATCTGTTACTACTGCTGGTATTGATGCAGGCGGTAAACAAATTACTAATATGATAAGCGGTGGCACAGTTGCTACTAATGCCGCTACTATTGGTGATGTGAATACTAAGGTTACAACTGCTATTAATGATTTAACATCTAATTTAACTAAGAATACTAATATTGCGTACACAGCAAATACTGCTACTCCTGGTCAAACTGTGTCCTTAAAAGATGGATTTAACTTTACTAATGGTACATTAACAACTGCAGAAGTAGCAGCTAATGGTGTTGTGAAGTTCAATGTAACGCAAGGTTCTTTGTCTACTGATGGCAATGGTAATATCACAAATACCGCAGGTGTAGCTACAACCGACGATGTAAAAAATGCAGTTAATACAGCTATTACAAAAGCGGTAGATAATGCTACTGGTACTCAAAAACTTGATATTTCTGCAGGTGGTACAGATAGCTCCGTTAACCTTAAAACTCAAAAATTAACAGTAGCAGGTACAGGTGCTGCGACAGCGTCTTTGAATGGTCAAACAATTACTGTTGATGTAGCACAAGGTACATTTACTAATAAGTCTGATGGTACAACCAGTGCTACAGCTGGTGTGGCTAAAGCTGCGGATGTAGCATCAGCAATTAATAATGCTAATACAGCATTAAGTCAAAAAATTACTGATGCAACTACCTCGTTGGGCACATTAGGTAATAATACATTTACATTAAAAGCAGATTCTACAGATACAACAGCACAAGCACTCAATAAATCTGGTGGTTTAGCGTTCAAAGTAGCGGGTGATGGCGATTTAGTATCTACTAGCGCTACTACAGATACTGTAAAAGTAACTGTCAAAAAAGGTGAATTAAGTAATGCTGCAGATGGCTCTCTAAATGTAACTGATAGCGGTGTAGTAACTGCAGATAACATGAAAACTGTTGTGAATGATGCTATCACTAAAGCTGTCACATCTGCTAAAGATGGTTCTGCCTGGAATATTTCTACTAATGGTGGTACCGCTACAAAAGTGTCTGGTGGTAATACGGTTGATCTCATTAATGGTGACAACATCGAGATTACACAAGATGGTACAGATGGTAAGAAGATTACGGTTAAGACGAAAAAAGACCTTACTGTAGATTCTGTAACGGCAGCAAATACCGTAAAAGTTGGTTTTGCTACTAACCTTATTACATTGGATGGTGCAACAGGTGGAGTGAGTGGTAATACATTTACAGCTGGCAATGCATCTATGAATACAACTGGATTCCGCTTAACAGGTGGTCCATCTGTTACAACGACAGGTATTGATGCAGGTAATACAGTGATTACCAATGTTGCTAGTGGTGGTACGACTTCTACAAACGCTGCAAATATTGGTGATATCACAAAGGCGATTAGTGATTTGACTACTAACTTGACTAAGAACACAAGTATTAGTTACACAGCAAACAACGATACTCCAGTTAAAACTGTATCCTTGAAAGATGGGTTCAAATTTACTGATGGTACATTAACAACTGCAGAAGTAGCAGCTGGTGGTGTTGTGAAGTTCAATGTAACGCAAGGTTCTTTGTCTACTGATGGCAATGGTAATATCACAAACACAGCAGGTGTAGCTACAACAGATGATGTAAAAAATGCTGTTAATACCGCAATTAACAAAGCAGTTACTAACTCTTCTACAGCGGTTAATACTCTAGGGGCGAATACTTTCACATTAACAGGTGATAATAGTACGTCTACAACAGGACAAGCACTCAATAAAAATGGTGGTTTATCCTTCAAAGTAGCAGGTGATGGCAACTTTATTACTACGTCTGCTGCTACTGATACGGTAACTGTGTCTATCAAACAAGGTACATTTGGTAGTAATACAGATGGTACAGCTAAATCCACTACTAATGGTGTAGCGACAACAAATGATGTAGCCAACATCGTTAATACAACCGTTACTAATGCTGTTACTAAAGCGACAGGTTCTCAAGTACTTAACATCACAGATGGTACTAATAATGACTCTATCAATTTGAAGAATGATACATTGAAGGTTGTAGGCGCAGATGGTGTTACTACTGAAGTGAGTGGTAAAACTATTACTGTGGGTCTAGATACGGCTACTAAGAATAAGATTAATAATGCTAGTACAGCAGCTAACAGAAATATTTCTCTTGCTGCGGATAGTGGTACTACATCTAGCCAATCCTTAAAAGATGGTGATGTATCCTTCGCAGTGAAAGGTGCTACAGGGGATTATATCTCTACAAACATGAATGGTAGTACTGTAGAGATTTCCACTAAACGTGCAACCATCGATAGCAATGCCACAACAGGCCAAGCTTCCGTAACTGGAAATGATGGTCTTGCAACTGCGAAAAATGTAGCTGACGCTATTAATGCGGCGACTGCAAAAGCAGTATCTCAATCTGCATGGAAACTTGCTGCAGATGGTACGACCGGTACAGAAACGATTTCCGGTGGTGACACTGTTAACTTCAAAGCTGGTTCCAATATGGAAGTATCTCGTACTGGCAAGGATATTACCTATAAGACAAAAGACAATGTTGCTTTCACAACGGTAACAGCTGGCACAGGCGCTAATGAGGTTAAATTAGACGGCAATACTGGCACGGTAACTGCTAAGGATATCACTGCTACGGGCGATGTAACTGCTAAAAATGTAACTACATCTGGTAATGTGACTGCCGCTGGTACTCTGAAAGGTGACACCGTTCAAGGTAATACTGTGAAAGCTGGTAATGTAACAATTACAGGTGGTACAACAAATACCATTACAGGTCTATCTAATACAATATGGACTGGTTCTACAACAACACCAGACCGCGCAGCTACAGAAGGTCAATTACAACAAGCAATTAGTAGTGCCACATCCTCTGCAACATTTAAGTTTGATGCTGATAACAATAGCCAACAAACTATGAATCTACAAAATGGTACTTTCAAAGTTACTGGCGATACCATGATTACGACTAATGCTACAAGTGCAGGTATCGGATTATCATTAAATACGAACAATGTTAAAATTGCCTATGCTGCGAATGGTTTAAATGGTCAAACAACGAGCATTGCAAGTGGATTAAATTTCACTGATGGTGATCATACAAAAGCAACTGTAGCAGCTAGTGGCGTAGTGAAATACGATGCTAAAACATCGACTATTTCCGTTGCAAATGGACATGCTGCGGCTAGTGGCAATGATCTTGCAACTGCAGATAATGTGGCTGATGCGATTAATCAAATGACCCAAAACAATGCGGGGAATACAACGCAACTTCGTCAAGAAATTAGCAAGGTTGCTACCGAAACGCAACGTGTAGGTGCTCATGCGGCTGCGATGGCGGCGTTGAAACCAATTCAATACGATCCATTGGCTCCAACACAAATCATGGCTGGCGTAGGTAACTATCGTGGTGAAAGCGCAGCAGCATTAGGTATTGCACACTATACAAATGACAATACTATGTTTAACGTAGGCGTGTCTGTTGGTGGCAACCATAATATGATTAATGCGGGCGTAACACACAAATTTGGCATTAGTGCTGAAAAGAAAAATATTCCTGATCGTTATAAAGCGGGCCCTATTAGCTCCATTTATGTAATGCAAGATGAAATGACTCAATTACGTTCTGAAAATGAAGCGTACAAGGCTAAGCTTGATAAACAACAATCTGAAATCGATGCATTGAAAGCAGCCGTTGATCAATTGCTTGCTTCTAAAGCATAGTTTTAGGTGCATACACAATTTATATATTTGTATATCTTCATGTATGAATATGTATATGGTGAAAGCCACCACTCGTTATGAGTGGTGGCTTTTTTGCGTTTAGAATTATCTCTCTTATTAAAATATTATCTTAAACGTAAAATAAATTAGAAAATATACTTTAAAAATAAAATATCACATCAATTGGTAAATAAAAGATAAAAAATACTCATATTGAAATTAAATGGATATATTAGTTAGAATAAAGGTTAACAATTCAACTGTATAATCATTCATAAATATTTATCCAAAAAGATAAAAATATACATAGATAAATATAAAAGAAATAGATTAAATCTATATCCTTTTGGCTTTCGAAAATATTTGATTTGCAATTAAATATTCGTATAATGCATCAAATTTCATTGTTTGATATAGATAAAATATGATAAAATTATGAAATGAGCTTTAAAATGTAATAGGTATATTTTGAGGCATAACGAAATACAAATACTAGAAATTGATTTATATAAGATATGGTTTTGAGAGATAGTTAGTAAAAGGAAAACGAATGAACAAGATTTTTAAAGTAATTTGGTCTAAGTCAAAACAGTGCTACATCGTAGTATCTGAAATTGCAAAGAACAAAACAGGTAAAAAGAAAATCGTAGTAGCTAGTATTTTAGCGGCACTAGCGATGCAATCCGGTTTGATTACAGAGGTAATGGCTGCGGACCCTCCATCAGCAAGATTGGCTGATGCCGCTGTAGCTGTAGGAACAAATGGTGTTGCTATTGGTTCCTCCGCTAAATCACAAAGTAATCAGTCCGTTGCGATTGGTTATTTTAGTAATGCTCAGGCACCTAGCGCTAGTCCAGAGAACCCTGCTACCGCGGTTGGCGCCGGTGCGAATGCTAATGGAGCAGGTACCGTTGCATTAGGTCTTTCTGCCAATGCGACAGGTGCTAATGCAGTAGCTCTTGGGGGTGGATCTAATGGCGGTAAAAATAAAACAGAAGCTACTGCGGTAGAGACTACTGCTGTTGGTTTTAATGCTAAAGCTAGTAATTCACGTGCAACAGCAATTGGTTCTGGTGCTGCGTCAAGTGGATCGGATGCTATTGCCTTCGGTACCTCTACTGTCGCAAACTCTGAAAAGGCCATTGCTATTGGTGCTAATTCAAAGGCCTCTGATATTGGTGCTACAGCATTAGGCCGTGATACGGAAGCATCTGGTGCATCGGCTACGGCGCTAGGTGCACTTGCATCTGCTAAAGGGTCAACAGCAACTGCTGTGGGTATGCAAGCATCTGCATCAGGAACTGATTCTGTAGCTGTTGGTAAAACAGCAAGTGCAACTAATAACAGAGCATTAGCAGTTGGTACTAATGCTAAGGCTACTGGTGAAAACTCTGTGGCTGTTGGTAGCGGTTCTGGTGGTTCAGGAAATCAAGGCTTTGTAGGTAGCTTAAATTCTACAGGTGGAGCCGTTAATACGACTAAAACTATTAATTATGCCACTACTGCAGAAGGAGATACTGCCGTTGCAGTGGGATACTATGCCAATGCTAAGAATAAAGGTGTTGCTATAGGGCAAACTGCGCTAGCGGCTACTGGTGGAGTGGCTATTGGTAAAGGAGTTTTTGAGGATACGGGCAATAGTGGTGCCGGTGGTGTTGTAATAGGTCAAGATTCTACATCAACAGGCGTTTACTCCTTGGCTATGGGGCGTAATGCCGTTGCTAGTGGATCTACCTCTATGGCGATTGGTTATGCGGCCAGTGCTGATGGAGGTTATGCCGTTGCTATGGGTCGAAAGGTATCTGCTTCGGGGACATCTACAGCTATCGGTCACCATGCAACCGCAACGAATGGTGGTTTAGCTATTGGAAGCCAAGACAATGATACATCTAACGATAGAACGACCGCCTCTGCAACAGGTGCTGTAGCTATTGGTAAGAATGCTAAGGCTACTTCAGAAGATGCAGTAGCGATTGGTACAAATGCAGAGGCAACTAAACTGAAATCTGTTGCGTTAGGTAGCGGTTCTACAACGGCGACAGGAGCTACAAATCAAGGCTCTACTACGATTAATGGTATTACCTATAATTTTGCAGGTGCCACAGGCAATCCAAATATGCAAGTTTCTGTAGGTAGCGCTGGCGCAACACGACAAATTAAAAATGTCGCAGCAGGGGAAGTATCTGCTACAAGTACAGATGCTATTAATGGATCCCAATTATATGCTGTAGCAAGTGCTGTTAAACCGCTAAAATACGTATCTGTGAACTCTGCAGCAGCAGGTACTGGTAGTAATGTTGATAATGATGGCGCACAAGGGGGCAATTCTATTGCCATAGGCCCATCTAGTACAGTTACAAGACAAAATGGTATTGCTATCGGTAGTGGTGCTCAATCCTTAAGTGAAGAGAGTATTGTTATTGGTAGAAATGCACAAGCAGAAACTAAGACTGGTGCAGGTTTAACAACTACAAGTCGAGCAATTGTTATAGGATCAAATTCTCGTGTAGCAGCCAATGTAACACAAGGCGTTGCCATTGGTAGTGGTCTTTCTCCAGATGAAGGTGCTGTTGTTACAGGTGACCAATCAATCGCTATTGGTGGCAATGTAAAGGTTGATGGTCATGCTGCGATTGCCATTGGTGGCGATGATGCTAAAAATGCTTCAAATCAGCTAGTCTCTTATACGAATACTGATGATACTGAAGTTACTGGTACCTTAAGAAATGCAATTCTTGATCTAACAGGGTATGATTTGTCAAAATACAAAGGCACTACAGCAGGGCATGCTGGTGTAGCCTATGGTACGAGTGCTCTTGCTGGTAATGCAGGCGTTGCAATTGGTACTGCAGCTGACAGTATGACTCGTATGAATGATAAAGGCCAGGTTGTTAATGATAAACCTGTTACTAATGCTGTAGCTATTGGTACCGGCGCTCGTGCTAACTTTGATAACTCTGTTGCCATCGGTGGTGGTTCCAATACAGATCACTATGCGACAAAACAAGTAAATGCCGTTATTGATGGTGTTGAAGTTAAGTGGTCTGGTGGTGAAAATATCTCCCCTGGTGACGTTGTTTCCTTTGGTGCAAAAGGTTTCGAACGTCAGCTTAAAAATGTGGCGCCAGGTGAGGTTTCTCAAACAAGTACAGATGCAGTTAATGGTTCTCAAATCTACTCCTTAGCTCGTAAAGTTACCAACATTATGAACGGTGGTTCTGGTTCTGTGGTTAATATAAATGCTACAGGCGAGCCACTTTCAAAAGTTGTAACAGGAACTGGTGCTTCAAAGGTTGAAAAATACTATCGTACAGTAGATGTTAAAGATGATGGTACATTAGTAACTGGTGCTGTTGCACAGACTCCAACGTCATTAGCATTGGTGAATGTTGATCAAACTGATACGAATAAGCAAACACAAACTCCTCGAATATTAGGAAATGTGGCTAATGGTGTGAAGGATAATGATGCAGTTAATGTATCTCAATTAAATGCAGCAAAGGTAAAATACTTCTCTGTTAATTCTTCTGATGCAGGCAATATAAATAATGATGGCGCTACAGGTACAGATGCTATTGCCATTGGACCTAGTGCAGTATCTAATGCTGTTGGATCGGTGGCTCTTGGTAAAGATGCTAAAGCCAATGGTGACTTTACGGTTGCTCTTGGTGGGGGTAATTGGCAATTTAAGGGCGCTCAGGCTAATGGTGTTGGGACTACCGCCTTGGGCTCTAGTACAAAGACTAAAGTGGGTACAAATTATCAAACAGCAATTGGTTTTGGAGCTACAACGGAAGCTGAAAGCGCACTTGCCCTTGGGTATAATGCAGCTGCGTCAGCACAAAATGCTATAGCATTAGGTAGAAGTGCATCTACAGCTGGACAAGATGCAGTTGCTTTAGGAAGTTCGTCACAGGCTAAGGGCGATTCAGGCCTAGCAATAGGTAATGGGGCACAGGCTAATAGTAATAGTGTAATATCTTTGGGGTATCAAGCAAATAATGGTGCTTCAAATAATACTTATGGTGTTGCCATTGGCTGGGCTTCCGGAATGCAGTCCAATGGTCTTAATAATGTTGGTGTTGGTACAAATGCAGGGCGACAAGTAATTGGTAATAATAATACTAGCTTAGGCAATGGTGCTGGTAATATTGCTAATACTAAAATCTATACTAGTGAGTCTATTATGCTTGGTACTGGTGCCAAAGTTGTCGGCAGCAGTGCTACTAAATCGATTGATAATGTTATTGCTATTGGTAAAAATACTAGCGGTAGTGCCTCATCTGCTATCGCAGTGGGGATTAATGCAGGTTCCTCTGCTGAGAATGGTGTAGCAATTGGTCCTAATTCCAATACTTCTGCGTACAATGGTATTGCATTAGGTTCCTTCTCTGAAGCTAGTACTAAAGCTAGTGTATCAGGATACAATGTTAATACAAATCGCACAGATAAATATGCCGGATTAACTGATATTGCTTTAACAAGTAAACTTGGTGCAGTATCTGTAGGTAATAGTACGATGACACGTCAGATAACCGGTGTTGCAGCTGGCACTAATGACACAGATGCCGTTAACATTGCTCAATTAAAAAGCGTTAACTTAGCTTTTACAGGCAATACTGGCAGTGGAGATGTCAATCTTGCTAATAGCAAATTGTCCATTAATGGCGATAATACTTATATCAAGACAGCTGCAAATGGTAAGCAATTAACTATCTCTCCTAATGTACAAAACATAACTTTAAATAATGGTAGAGCCTCTGCTTCAACTGGATTAGCTGATGCGAGTAATGTAGCCCAAGCAATTAATAACGTTGTTTCTGGAGTTCAGTTGGATATCATTGCCAATAAAGGAACTAAAACGGGCTCAGTAAATCTTAGTAACCAAAAGCTTACTGTAACAGGTGGAAATGGTATTCGCACAGATATCTATTCGAATACGAGTGGACAAAATCTTGTAATAGGCCTTGAACCAGAGCTTGTTAAAGCGACTACTCAAGGCATTGCTTTATCTGGCGATTCCGGATCTACAGGTCTAAAATATCTAAAAGATGGAGATGCAGTTTTTAAAGTATATGGTGACGGTAATCTTGTAACTACAGCTGGTTCTGCCGCTGGAGTAAAAGTATCTGTTGATTCCACTAAAGTAAAAGATTTAGCTGTAGAAGCAGTAACTGTAAGTAAAGCTAATACTGTAGATAATCCTATCACTGTAACTTCAACGACAGGAACTAATTCTAAAGATTATGCAATTGGCATCGATACTACAAAACTTGCAGCTAAAACGAATTTAGCCTATACAGCCAATGGTGCTACAGCAAAAACTGTGTCTTTAGCTAAAGGTCTTAATTTTGTTAATGGTACTAATACTGTGGCAACAGTAGATTCTGATGGCAAGGTATCTTTTGATTTAAATCAAGCTACAAAAGATTCTATTAATAAATCTGCTACAGCAGTAGGCCGTACTATTACGCTTAACGCGGATAGTGGTACAGGTTCTAGTCAGTCTTTAAGCAATGGTAATGTGTCCTTTGCGGTGAGTGGTGCAACTGGTGATTATATCTCCACTACAATGGATGGTAGTGCCGTAAAAGTATCTACAAAGCGTGCAACTATCAATAGTGATGCCAATACTGGTGCTGCTTCCGTAACAGGTGCTGATGGTTTAGCTACTGCTAAGAATGTAGCTAGTGCTATTAACTCTGCTGTTAATGGTTTGTCTCAAAACCTAAACATCAGTGATGGCACAAATAATAGTTCTGTAGCTCTTAAAAATCAAAAACTAACAGTAACAGGTACAGGTGCAGCGAAAGCCACTGTTAATGGTCAAACGATTACTATTGACGTAGCAGAAGGTACATTAACACCTAATACAACGAATGGTACTGTAACGGGTACTACTGGTGTAGCTAAAGCAACAGAGGTTGCTGCTGCAATTAACAATACAAATACTGTATTAGGTAATAAGATTACAAAAAATACACAAGATATTGCTACGAATACGTCGAATATCACTGCAAACAAAAATCAAATTACTACTAATACAACAAATATTGCAACAAACACAGCCAATATCGCTCATACAATTGCTTTAGCTGATGATAACGGCGCATCTACGACTGCTAAGTCCTTAAAAGATGGTAATGTATCTTTTAATATCAAAGGGGATAACAAGTTTATCTCGACAGCTGCATCTGGCAATGATGTAACGTTAACTGTTGATGAACAAGCAATTAAGGATGCCGCTAAGTCTGCCTCTTCTTTCAAGGTGAAAGCGAATACGCATGCTGAAGAAGAGGTAAAAGGTGGCGATACTATTACCTTTAACAATGGTGATAACATTGCAATCAGCCAAACTGGTAAGACTTTCACAATCGGAACTGCTAAGAATATAACCGTTGATTCCGTAACTGCAGGTAATACTGTTATTAATACGTCTGGTTTAACAAATGGTACAACTGCCATTACAGGTACAGGCGTTACAACAGATAAAGTAACTGTAGGTGGTATCTCTATTGATAAAACTGCTGGTATCAATGCTGGTAGTAAGGTTATTTCTAATGTAGCCAGCGGTACGGTAAATAATAATGCTACCGATGATTCCAATGCAGCGAACATTGGTGATGTGAAACAAGCTGTTGCTAACTTGTCTCAAAACCTTAATATTACTGATGGTACAAATAATGGCACTGTGAACCTTAAAAACCAAAAACTTAACGTGGCTGGTGCTAATGGTGTAACAGCGACTGTAAATAACCAAACGATCACAGTTGGTTTGGACGCGAATACTGTTAATGCTACAACGAAGGGTATTGGCCTCACTGCTGATACTGGTTCTACAGGTAATAAATACCTTAAAGACGGTGATGTATCCTTTGCGGTAACTGGCGATGGCAATCTTGTGAGCACAACTGCTACAACAGCAGGTGTGAAAGTTGCTGTTGATGCGGCTAAGGTAAAAGATTTAGCGGTAGCTGCTGTAACAGTAAGTAAGGATACGCAAGCTGACAATCCTATTACGGTAACCCCAACAGCGGGTGCTAATTCTAAAGATTATGCAATTGGTATCGATACAACGAAACTCGCTGCTAAAACGGATTTAACATATCGTGCTAATAGTGCGGCAGATGCTAATGCGAAGAAGGTTTCTTTATCTAAAGGCCTTGATTTTGTAGACGGTGACTCCACAGTTGCTACTGTTGATAATGATGGCAAAGTATCCTTTGATCTTAATACAGTTACTAAGAATCAAATCAGTACAAATACCACAAATATTGCAACTAATACTACAGATATTGCTGCTAATAAGGGGAATATCACTAAAAATACAGCCTCTATTGCTACTAATACAGCAGCGTTAGCTAGAAATATCTCCCTTGGTGCAGATACAGGTACGGCATCTAGCCAATCCTTAAGCACTGCTGATGTGGCATTTAATGTGAAAGGCGCAACAGGGGACTTTATATCTACCAATATGAATGGTAATACGGTTGAGATTTCCACAACGCGTGCTACGATTAACAGCAATGCTACGACAGGTGAAGCATCTGTAACTGGCAATGATGGTTTGGCAACTGCTAAAAATGTAGCTGATGCTATCAACAAAGCAGCTGATGCAGCAAAAGCAGGTGCAGCTTGGAATATTACAACGAATTCCAGTACAACCGATAAAACGGCTGTTAAAGGCGGCGATACAGTAGATCTTGTTAATGGTGATAACATCGAAATTACACAAGATGGTACAGATAAAAAGAAAATTACTGTAGCTACTAAGAAGGATATCACCGTTGATTCTGTAACAGCTAATAATAAAGTAACTGTTGGTTCTGGTGCAAATAAAATTACCTTGGATGGCACTGATGGTTCTGTAACGGGTAAAGCTTTCACAGGGACTACTTTCACAGGCACATCATTCACAGGTACGTCCTTCACGGCAGGCAATACGGTTATCAATACAAATGGTTTAACGAATGGTACAACGGCCATTACAGGCACTGGTGTAACGACAGATAATGTGACCGTTGGTGGTATTTCCATCGATAAAACGACGGGCATCAATGCTGGTAATAAGGTGATTAGCAACGTGGCTAGCGGTGGCACTACATTGACGAATGCAGCGAATATCGGTGATGTTCAAAATGCAGTGGCTAATTTGTCTCAAAACCTAAATATTACTGACGGCACAAATAATGGCACTGTGGACCTTAAAAACCAAAAACTTAATGTGGCTGGTGCTAATGGCGTAACAGCGACTGTTAAGGATCAAACCATTACAGTTGGTCTAGATGCTAATACTGTTAATGCTACAACGAAGGGCATTGGCCTCACTGCTGATACTGGTTCCACAGGTAATAAATACCTTAAAGACGGGGACGTATCCTTTGCCGTGACCGGTGATGGCAGTCTTGTGAGCACATCTGCGACAGCAGCGGGTGTGAAAGTTGCTGTTAATTCCGCATCTATTACGGCTGGTGCAGATGGCACAATTACAGGTCCTACCACTGATGGTGTAGCAACTGCTAAAAACGTAGCAGATGCTATCAATGCGGCTAAAAAAGCTTCTAAAACTGAAATCACTGCAAACACTGGTGAAGCGACTAATGCTACAACAGGTAATGTGACATTAACATCTACTACAGCTGCAGATGGTCATACTATTTATGACGTAAAACTCAACGATAAGGTGACATTAGGTACTGGTGCTAATGCGGTAACAATCGATGGTACAACGGGTGCTATTACAGGTAAAACGGCTACTATTGGTGGAGTTACTGTAAATGGTACAGCTAATACTATTGGTGGCTTATCTAATACAACATGGAATGGCACAGCCGTATCTGGACGTGCTGCAACAGAAGACCAATTGAAAGCAGCAACTGGTGCTACGACATTGAAGTTCACCGGTGATGTAGCGGCTAATACTGGATCTGTAAATCTTAAAGATGATACATTCGGTATTAAAGGTGATGGCAAATACATCTCTACCGATGTAAATGGCAAAAATGTAAATCTTACAGTGTCTGAAGCAGAAGTTAAAAAATCTGCTGTAGCTGCTGTAACAGTAAGTACAGATACTACGGATGCTAATAATCCATTGACTGTAACCCCAACAACTAGTGCAGATGGTACAACTAAGGATTACAAAGTAACGATTGATGGTACTAAGATTGCGAATAAGACTAACTTGTCCTACAAAGCAAATGGTGGTACTGCAAAACAAGTTTCATTAGCCGATGGTTTGAACTTTAAGAATGGTACATTAACAACTGCATCTATTGATGATGCTGGCGTTGTAAAATACGATGTAAATACAGCTACTATTACTGCTGGTGCAGATGGCACAATTACAGGCCCAACTACAGATGGTGTAGCAACAGCTAAAAACGTAGCTGACGCTATCAATGCGGCTAAAAAGGCTTCTAAAACTGAAATCACTGCTAATACTGGTGAAGCAGCTAATGCAACAACAGGCAATGTAACGCTTACATCTACTACAGCAGCTGATGGTCATACTATTTATGATGTAAAACTCAACGATAAGGTGACACTTGGTTCTGGCGCTAATGCTGTAACTATCGATGGTACAACAGGTGCTATTACAGGTAAAACGGCTAATATCGGTGGTGTTACTGTAAATGGTACGGCTAATACTATTGGCGGCTTATCTAATACAACTTGGAATGGCACAGCTACTACTGGCCGAGCTGCAACAGAAGACCAATTGAAAGCTGTTGCAGATGCTGCGTCTAGCCAAACTTGGAATATTACGGCAGACAAAGGTGGTACAACTGGTAATCAAACAGGTACTAAGAAAAATGCTACTGTTGGTAAGGATGAAACTGTCGAATTGGTTGCAGGGGATAACCTTACAATTAATCAAGATGAACGTAAGTTTACTTATTCCTTGAATAAAGACCTTGCTAATTTGACTAGCGTATCTGTTGGTACTGGTACAACTGAAACCATTAAACTTGATGGTGCAACTGGTAAAATTACTGCTAAAAATGCAGCTATTGGTGGCGTGACTATCGATGGTGATAATAATCATGTTACTGGCTTATCTAATACAACTTGGAATGGTACAGCTACAACTGGCCGTGCAGCGACGGAAGATCAATTGAAAGCCGTAGCTGACACCGCTAAAACAACTACTGATGCTGTTAACTTGAAATTCTCTGGTAATACAAATACATCTCCTGGTGTTGTAAATCTTAAAGATGATACATTTGGTATCGTTGGTGATAGTAAATATGTATCTACTGATGCGAATGGCAAGAATTTGACTGTGAAAGTATCTGAAGCAGAGGTTAAAAAATCTGCTGTAGCTGCTGTAACAGTAAGCACAGATACAACAGATGCCAATAATCCATTGACTGTAACACCTACAACGAGTGCAGATGGTACAACTAAGGATTATAAGGTAACTATCGATGGTACTAAGATTGCGAATAAGACTAACTTGTCCTACAAAGCAAATGATGGTACAGCAAAACAAGTTTCCTTAGCAGATGGTTTGAATTTTAAGAATGGTACCCTTACAACAGCATCCATTGATGATGCAGGTGTTGTTAAATATGATGTAAATACAGCATCTATCACTGCTGGTGCAGATGGCACAATTACAG
>OGSH01000219.1_pt1 | contig 43236 bp, 37 predicted proteins | sample 1573821 | NCBI WGS metagenome assembly OGSH01 (sample SAMN03295845, study PRJEB24534) | human gut metagenome | isolation source: fecal sample 5 from infant 6 | host: Homo sapiens | place: USA: Pittsburgh, PA | collected 2014-07 | reverse complement strand
ATTCTTTTATTAAAAAAATTCTTATTATTTATATTATAAAAATTAATAGTCAAATAGGAATAAAAAAACTCTATGTGAGAATCTAATCACATAGAGTTTTAGTTTTTGCAACGAACAGCTTTTGATTTTTTTATTGTAATGTGAGTATCACCTGAGTGCTTGGATATAAATTTTAAGTAACGTTTGATTTTTTCATCATTTCTTAAACGATCAAGGGTAAAAAGTCTAGCGGCTAATTCACGATTAGTATATAAAGCATGAATTTGTTTGTGACAAGTAATACATAAATTAGCTGTAGGAAAATCTTTTCCACCACGTTCTTTTGGAACTAAATGATGCTCAGTTAATTGAGATACTTCTCTATTACATAATTCACATTTATAAACTGCTATCATAATTATCACCTATGAATATAGAATTTAGACAAGAACAATTATAACATGAAATATACATACAAACAAAATAAAATCAGAAAATTCCGACAATATATTTCACCTTTTTTACCAATGAGTATATATGTTATAATTTAATAGTAATTACAAATAAAGTAACTATGAGGGTATAAAAGAAGGATGAAGAGGTGATTGTATGTTCCAATTTGAAACGCAACTAAATAAGTTGAAGCATGAAGTACTAACAGCTGTAGCTAAATTAGCAAAGGATGATAAGTTAACTAAAGAGGCGATTGAAAAAGTGCCCTATGAAGTAATTAAAGGTGATACAGCAATGTATAGGTGCTGTGTCTATAAAGAGAGGGCTATTGTTTTAGAAAGAGCAAAGCTTGCATCAGGGTTTCTAGCTAATGGGGATACAGAGGATTTAGAGCTAATAGACATTAGACCTGATGAACAAATTATCTATGTTATCGAAGCAGCTTGTGATAAGTGTCCTATAAATAAGTATAGTGTAACAGATTCTTGTAGAAATTGTCTTGCACATAGATGTCAAGAGGCATGTAATTTTAATGCAATTAGTTATATTGCTGGACGAGCATATATAAATCAAGAGATATGTAAAGAATGTGGTATGTGTAAAAAAGCATGTCCTTATGATGCTATTTCAGAAGTTATGAGACCTTGTAAAAAAGTTTGTCCAACAGGAGCTTTGGATGTTAATCCAGAAACAAGAAGGTCTATTATAAAAGAAGAAAAATGCGTAAACTGTGGAGCTTGTATGTCAGCATGTCCTTTTGGTGCAATTTCTGATAAGAGTTTAATTGTACCAGTTGCAAAGAGATTAGCAAGGGGAAGAAAGATGTATGCAGTAGTAGCTCCTGCTATAACTGGTCAGTTTGGAGCAAAAATAGGATATGGACAAATTAAAAATGCAATAAAGAAACTAGGATTTATTGATATGGTAGAAGCAGCATGTGGTGCTGATGGAGTTACTGTTCATGAAAGTAATGAATTTGTTGAAAGAATGGAAAAGGGAGAGAATTATATGACTAATTCTTGTTGCCCAGGATTTTTAAATTATATTGAAAAGATGTTCCCAGATCAAAAGGATAAGATATCAGGTACAGTTTCGCCAATGGTAGCTACAGGTAGATATATTAAAAAGAATGATCCCGATTCAAAGGTGGTATTTATAGGTCCATGTACAGCTAAAAAGAGCGAAGCCGTTAGAGATGGTATTAAGGGAGCTGTAGACTATGTACTTACATTTGAGGAGCTTATTGCATTATTTGAAGCATTTGATATAGATCCTGCAGAATGTGAGAATGAAGTTGTAGATGATGCATCTATATTTGGTAGAGGTTTTGGAACTGCTGGAGGATTAACTGCAGCTATAGAAAACTATATAAAAGAAGCAGGAGTAGATGTAGAATTTAAACCAGTTAAGGTATCTGGTGGAATAGAAATAAAGAAAACTATGAATATGGCTAAGGTTGGAAGATTAAGTGGTAACTTTATTGAAGGTATGATGTGTGAAGGTGGATGTATAAATGGTGCAGGTACAATAGTTCCATCTTTAAGAGCAAAAGGAGTATTCAATAAGACTAATATTCAAGCCACTAAAAAGACGGTATTGTCAAATAAATCTTTAAAAGAATATAAAGAAATTAATTTAGAAAGATAGGTATCTAAAAACTGCAAGAATAATATCATAATTAGTATTCTTGTAGTTTTTTCTTATGTATAAATAATTATTTGAAATAGTTAGAAAAATTAAGCAAATAGAAAATATTTAAGCCTAGTTAGTTATAATTAGGTTATTTAAGGTAATAATATAGAAGATAATATTTGAATAAAATGGATAGGGAGGATATTATAATAATTGTATTAGCACTCTATTAAAGTGAGTGCTAACAAAGGATAAAAATAAGTTTTTATAGGCCTACAAAAACTATAGATTCTAACTATGTCGGGTTAGAAACAGGGTTATAAATATATAAGGAGATTATAGGAGGTATTGTTATGAATATTAAACCACTTGGAGACAGAGTAGTAATTAAAAAGTTAGAAGCCGAGGAAACAACAAAAAGCGGAATTGTTTTAACAGGTAGTGCAAAAGAAAGACCTCAAGAGGCTGAAGTTGTTGCTGTAGGTCCAGGAGCAATGGTAGATGGAAATAGAGTAGCAATGGAAGTTAAGATTGGGGATAAAGTTTTATATTCTAAATATGCAGGAACAGAAGTTAAAGTTGATGGAGAAGAATACACTATTTTAAAACAAGAAGATATATTAGCAGTAGTGGAATAGGAGGAGATTTATTATGGCTAAAATGTTAATGTTTGGTGAAGAAGCAAGAAGATCAATGCAAGTTGGTGTTGATAAGCTAGCAGATACAGTAAAGGTAACTTTAGGACCTAAGGGAAGAAACGTAGTTTTAGGTAAGAAATTTGGTGCACCTCTTATAACTAATGATGGTGTTTCAATTGCAAGAGAAATAGAATTAGAAGATCCATATGAAAATATGGGAGCTCAACTTGTAAAAGAAGTTGCAACAAAAACTAATGATGTAGCAGGGGATGGAACTACAACAGCTACACTTTTAGCACAAGCAATTGTTAGAGAAGGTTTGAAAAATGTAACAGCTGGAGCTAATCCAATGTTAATAAGAAATGGTATTAATATTGCAGTTAAAAAAGCTGTTGAAGAAATACAAGCAATATCTAAGCCTGTAGAAGGTAAAGAAGATATATCAAGAGTTGCTGCAATATCAGCTGCTGATGAGGAAATTGGTAAGTTAATTGCAGATGCCATGGAGAGAGTAGGTAACGAAGGAGTTATTACTATTGAAGAATCTAAGTCTATGGGAACAGAATTAGATGTAGTAGAAGGTATGCAATTTGATAGAGGATATGTATCAGCTTATATGTCAACTGATATGGAAAAGATGGAAGCTAACCTAGATAATCCATATATATTAATTACAGATAAGAAGATTTCTAACATACAAGAAATACTTCCAATACTTGAACAAATAGTTCAATCAGGAAAGAAGCTATTAATTATTGCTGAAGATATTGAAGGAGAAGCAATGGCTACATTAGTAGTTAATAAGTTAAGAGGAACATTTACTTGTGTAGGTGTAAAAGCTCCTGGATTTGGTGATAGAAGGAAAGAAATGCTTCAAGATATAGCTATACTAACAGGTGGTAGAGTTATTTCTGAAGAATTAGGAATGGATTTAAAAGAAACAACTATAGATATGTTAGGAAAAGCAGATAGTGTTAAGGTTACTAAAGAAAGCACTGTAATAGTAAATGGTAAGGGAGATTCTAATGCTATAAAAGAAAGAATCACTCAAGTAAGAAGTCAAATAGAAGAAACAACTTCAGACTTTGATAAAGAAAAGCTACAAGAAAGATTGGCTAAACTAGCTGGTGGTGTGGCAGTCATTAAAGTTGGTGCTGCAACTGAAACAGAGCTTAAGGAAAGAAAGCTTAGAATAGAAGATGCTTTAGCAGCTACAAAAGCAGCTGTTGAAGAAGGAATAGTACCAGGTGGTGGAACAGCTTATGTTAATGTTATAAATAAGGTAAATGAATTAAAGTCTGATGTTGCAGATACTCAAGTTGGTATAAATATAATTGTTAGATCTTTAGAGGAACCAATGAGACAAATAGCTAAGAATGCTGGTGTAGAAGGTTCAGTTATAATAGAAAAAGTTAAGAATAGTGAAGCTGGTATAGGTTATGATGCTTTACATGACCAATATGTGAACATGATAAAGACCGGTATAGTTGATCCAACTAAGGTTACAAGGTCTGCGCTTCAAAATGCTGCATCTGTAGCATCAACATTCTTAACAACTGAAGCTGCAGTTGTAGATCTTCCTGAAAAGGAAGCTCCGATAGCTCCAGACCCATCAATGGGTGGAATGTACTAAGAAGTTTTAGAGAGATAAGGAAAAAAGTCCTTATCTCTCTTTTTTACGTGTGTAGTAATAAAATACCATAAATGTTAAGAGTTTTTTAAAAAAATTAAATTTATATAAAAAGCATAGGAGATATATGAAGAAAGTAGAGCTAGTAAGTAAATGGATTTAGTGGAAAATGTCGTCAAAAAAACTGTGTAAATTATTTAAATTTATTCCATAAAAGTGTATAATTAATATAAAGTAGGAAATAGTGGTGAGAAGATGATTAGGACTAAGAAAAGGTTAGGAGATATTTTAGTACAAGCAGGGAAGATAAATCAATCGGATTTAATGTCGGCCTTAAAGAAACAAGCTTTAAGCGGAAGACGACTTGGGGAAATATTAGTTGACGAAGGACTAGTTAGTGAAAACGATATCTTGTCTGTTCTTGAGTTACAATTGGGAATAAAAAAAGTTAATTTAGATTCCATTGATATAGATGAAAATGCCATAAGATCAGTATCAGAATCTATTGCTAGAAAACATAATATTTTACCTATAAAAATTGAAGGAAATGATATATATATTGCAATGTCAGACCCCTTTAATTTAATGGCTGTAGAAGATGTTAAGGTAGTAACTGGACTTAATGTTAAAAAAGTATTAGAAAAAAAAGACTCTATATCAAAAGCTATTAAAAACTTTTATACGAAACAATATGCAGAAAAAGTAGCACAAGATTTAGTTCAAAAAGAAAAAGAGAATACTAAGAAAAAGCAAGAAGAAAAGCAAGTTTCAGAACTTGAAAAAGCTACGGCTAATGCTCCAGTTGTTAAATTAGTAGATACTATAATACAAAACTCTATCAGAATGGGTGCGAGTGACGTTCACGTAGAACCATTTGAAAATGAAGTTAGAGTAAGAGCAAGAGTAGATGGAAGCTTACAAAATATGCTTAGTATACCTAAAGAGTCACAAAATACTTTGATTACAAGAATCAAAATATTAGCAAATTTAAATATTGCAGAAAAAAGAATTCCACAAGACGGTAGAATTCTTACCAATATAGATGGAAAAGCAGTTGATTTGAGAGTTTCTATCCTTCCAACCGTAAATGGTGAGAAGGTGGTTATAAGAATTCTTTCTAAAGATTCTAGCCTTATGAATAAGGAAAGCCTAGGAATGAGAAAGGATGACATGAAAAAACTTGAACAGATATTGCAAAATCCTTTTGGGATAATCCTAGTAACTGGACCTACAGGAAGTGGTAAATCAACTACCTTATATGCAGTTTTAAATGAATTAAATACTATAGATAAAAATATTATTACAGTAGAAGATCCAGTTGAATTTATGGTTGATGGTATAAATCAAGTAAATGTTAATGCAAAAGCTGGATTAACATTTGCATCAGGTCTTAGATCAATATTAAGACAAGACCCTGATATCATAATGGTTGGAGAAATTAGAGATGGTGAAACGGCAGAAATAGCCATTAGAGCAGCTATTACAGGACACGTAGTTTTAAGTACACTACATACAAATGATGCACCATCCTCAGTTGCTAGATTAGTTGATATGGGAATTGAACCATATTTAATATCAACATCTGTAACAGGAATAATTGCACAAAGACTTGTTAGAAAGGTTTGCACCAAGTGTGCTAAAAAGTACTATGCCTCAGAATATGAAAAAAGAATTCTTGGTAGGGATAGTGATGAAAAGATAATTTTAACTAAGGGAGAAGGATGTCCACATTGTAATGGGACAGGCTATAAAGGAAGAATTGGTATTTATGAAATACTTCCTATTGAAAGAAATGTTAGGGATGCAATTACAGCAGGAAAGAATTCAGATGTGTTAAAAGATATTGCTATTAGAGATGGAATGAAAACACTAACAATGGCATGTATGGAACATGTTTATGAAGGAATTACAACAGTGGATGAATTGTTAAGAGTAGCTGTAGTAAGAGAATGATGTATTCATAAAGGAGAGGGGGAGTTCTAGTGGCTATATTTAGATATAGTGCAGTTAATGATAGCAATCATGCTATTAGTGGGAGTATGGAGGCTAATTCAAGCAAGGAAGTTGTAACTAGCTTGAGAGAAAGAGGATATTACATTACTGATATACAAGAAGAAAGTGCTTTAAATAAAGATATTGATTTGAATTTCTTAAAGAAGATAACATTGAAAGATTTAGCTTTATTTAGTAGACAGTTTGCATTTACTCTTCAATCAGGTATGCCAATGTTAAGATGTGTAGAACTTTGTATAGAGCAAACTGAGAATAAGATTCTTCAAGATGTTTTAAGAAGGGCAAAGGAAGAAATAAAAAGAGGTAGAGCTTTGTCAGACGCTTTAAAGTATGAGGATGGAATTCCAGACTTTATGGTAAATATGATAACAGCAGGTGAAGCATCAGGTAATTTAGATACAGTAATGTATGAGGTATCTGAGTATTATGATAAGTTATACAAGCAGCAAAGAAAGATAAAGTCTGCAACTGCATATCCGAAAGTAGTAGGAGTTTTTGCTGTACTTATAGTTATTTTTTTACTTATATTTGTTGTTCCTCAGTTTGTAAATAACTTAGCAGCAGCTGGAGGGGAGTTGCCGTTACCAACGAAAATAATTTTAGCGATAAGTAATTTTGTATCAGCTTATTGGTATATAGTTTTATTAATAGCAGTAGCAGCTATAGCCTTTAAGAAGTTAGTTTTAGATAAGGATGAAAACTTTATCCTTTGGAGAGATAAAAATAAAATAACTGGTCCATTGTTTGGATCAATTAATGCACAAATAATGGCTAGTAGGTTTGCAAATACATTTTATATTTTAAATAATTCTGGAATGTCTATTTTAAAAAGCTTAGAAATATCTACTAATGTATTAGAAAATTCTTATGTTGAAAGTAAGATGGAATATGCAAAAGAGGATATAAAAAGAGGAAATCTAATAGGAAAAACTATAGAAGATTTAGATATATTCCCGTTAATGTTAACTCAAATGATAACTGTTGGTGAAGAAACAGGAGCCTTAGATGCTTTGCTTAAGAAGACGGCTGAATATTATGATGGTGAAGCAGAAGCGGCAGTAGATAAATTAATTACAATGATTGAACCGTTATTAATTATAGCGCTTGCTGGAGTTGTTTTAGTAATAATTCTTGCAGTAATGCTTCCAATGTTTAATATGATGGATGCGGTTCAAAAAATGTAAATAAAGTGTATATAAATTTAAAGTTTATATAAATAACAATTAATTTTTAGGAGGTATAATTTATGAATGAATTAGCTAAAAAGAAAAAGAAAGGTTTTACACTTATTGAACTTATTGCAGTTATTGCTATTATCGGTATTTTAGCTGCAGTATTAGTTCCAAGAATAGTTGGGTATATGAATGATGCAAATGATGCAAAAACTATAACTCAAGCTAGAAATGTTAGAATGGCATATGAAACTATGATATCAAAAGATCCAGATGTATTTGGTGCTGATACTGCTGATGATGTTACAGTACAAGATGTTGTAGATGAATATGATAGCCCAACTGATACTTCAATAAATTGGGAAGATTACACATCATTAGAAGCGGAGGATTATGATAGATTAGATACAGGAGTATCAATGACAGCGCTAAAAGCTGCAACTGCATCAGGTGATCCTTCATCAATAGCAAACTAGTATATATTTAATTATTAGAATAGCCTCTTTAATGTATAAGGGGCTATTCTGAAATAGGAGAATTAAATGAGTTATATTGCAGAAATCACGGTGTTTGTGTTTGGAATAATTATAGGGAGCTTCCTTAATGTATGTATATATAGAATACCTAAAGAAGAATCAATAGCATATCCACCTTCTCACTGTGGAAGTTGTGGCCATAATCTTAAGGTAATAGATTTAGTACCTATATTTAGTTGGTTACTTTTAAAAGGAAAATGCAGATATTGTGGCGAAAAGGTCTCAAAGCAATATCCAATAGTTGAAGGAGCAACAGGGTTGCTTTTTGTATTTTTATATTTAAAGTTTGGATTTACAATTGAATTATTAAAATATATGGTTTTTACAAGTATTTTAATAGTAGTTGGTATAATAGATTTTAAAACTCAAGATGTGTATGATTCAACAATTATCGCTTTAGGGATAATTGGAGTACTTTTTACTATTATTGAGTTCTTTATAAATAAGCAAATTAGCTTTATTAGTATTATTTTAGGAATAGCAATTCCAGCCCTAATAATATCAATCTTTGCTTGGCTTGGAGCAATGGGCTGGGGGGATGTAGAAATAATAGGTGTTGTAGGATTGTTTCTAGGATTTAAAATGAATATGTTAAATTTATTCACCTCAATAGTCTTAGGAGGAATAGCTGCATTTGTATTAATGATATGGAAAAGAAGAGGGGGAAAGGATACCATGGCATTTGGGCCTTATATAGCTCTCTCATCATATATAACACTTCTTTTTGGAAGTGAAATTTTACAATGGTATTTAAGTTTTATAAGGTAAGTGAGGTGGGGGTATGTTCGAAAAAGACTTAATTGCGATAGACATAAATAAAGAAACTATTTCAATTTTAGTTGGAACAAGATACAAAATATCTAATGGTACTATAATTGAAACTCCTAGAAATTCATTTGATAATGGGAGAATTTTAGATGTAAGCCTAATATCAGGAGCAATAGCGCCACATATAAAAAAGGCAAAAACTAGGGATGTTGCTTTTGCTATAAGAGGTGAGGATATTATTACAAGACATTTAAACATTCCATTTGCAAAAGATGAAGCTATGAGAGATTCAGTAGATTTTGAGTTAAGGCAGTTCATGGGAGACAGAGTAGATGAATATTATTTTGATTATCAAATTATAAATCAAAATAAGAATGATGGAACAGGAAAATGTGATGTTCTTGTAGTAGCTTGCTCTAGAGACAAGATTGATGCATTTATGGAACTTGGAAAAACATTAAGGTTAAATGTAAAGGCAATAGATCTATATGCAAATGTAGTAGCTAGAGTTTTTGGAGATTTAAGAAAATCAACAACAAAAGGAATAAAAACTATTGGAGTAATTGGAATAGATTCAGATGATTCCAATATTACAATTTTGGAATGGGGAAAGCTTATACTTGAAAAGTACAAGGATAGTGGAATATTAAGTACAGTAGATAAGGAATTTACTAATTTAACTGAATATAATTCCATATTAGATACTGTAGATTTAATTGAGCCTAAACAACCAGGAGAAGAAAGTGATATAGAATTATACTTTAAGGAAGAGGCCAATGACTATAATAGTCTAATACAGTACTATACATCAGGCAAAGTTAAGAAAAATTTAGATAGAATATATGTAATGGGATCAGCTACTAGAATTAAAGGGATTGAACAATATTTTGAAGTTAATTTAAGTGCTAGGGCAGCTAAGCTGCCTATGTTTTCTGATTTAAAGACAAGCGTAAAAGCACCTAAGAAGATTAAGTTAAAAGACTATATTATGTGTTATGGGCTATTATTAAGGAGGGATTAGTATGAGTAGAGAATTAAATTTAGTCCCTCAGGTAAATTCCAATACTAAAGGTACTGTAAAATCAAGTAAAACAATATTATTAATTTTATTATTAATAGTTGCATTTATTGGAGGAAGCTTTGGTTATGTAATAGGGAAAGAATATCTATTAAATAAGAAAGCGGAAGAGTTAAAGAATGAGTTAGCTTTAAGCAATAAAAAGTTAAAGGAAAAAGAAGAACTAGATCAACAAATAGCAGCAACAAAGCAACAAATTACTAAAGCAGAACAATTGAAATTGCTTATGGATATAGATACAGATGAGTTAATAAAAGAGTTATATAAATTAGTAGAAATAGATGGAATAAAGATAACAAATATTAACTATAAAGGGGGAGTATCTTCCAGTGTAGAAATTAATGGAAATTCAGGTGATAAGAGTGCTATACAAAAGATGTGGGCTAATCTTAGAGAAAATGAGAAATTTGCTGATTCTCATGTTAATAGTTGGAGTGGTGAAGGTGAAATAAAGTTTTCAGTAAGTGTAAAGACAAAGGGAGGTAGTGCAAATGAAAAGCAAAACTAATGGACGAGCTACCACAAAAAATGAAAAGATAATATTATATGTGTTAGGAGTATTATCTATATTTGCTCTTTGTTATTTATTCATAATATCTCCAGGTGAAGAAAAAACTAAAAATTTAAAACAAGAAATTAAAAGTTTAGAGAGTCAGTTAGTTTCTGTTCAAAGTATTGACTATGATATTGAGCAGAGAAAAAAAACATTGGATGATTTGATGGTTAAGTATAAAGAAGCTACTATAACGCTACCTAAAACAGATAGATATCCAGAAGTTTTTAGAGATGTAGAAAAAATGGTTACAGAATCAGGCCTTTCCTCATCTAATGGCTCTTTTGAAAAAACATCAGTTATTCAATTAGTCGGGGTAGAAGAAGGACAAGAGTCTTCTAATTTAAAAGGAATGAGAAAGATTCAAATAACTTATTCTGTTAAAGGGGATATAAACAAGGTATTATCATTTATTGATAAGTTAGAGAATTATGACAGAATTGCAGAGTTAAACTCTTTTAATCATAGTGGTGAAGGGTGTTCTATAGTGTTTTCATTCTATGATTCTGGAGAAGGCGGAGCAGAAGAATATGATTTTAATTAATAAAACCTTCTAATTAAAGATGGAGGTGTAGTTTTGAAAGTAAAAAAGAAAAAAGGATTTACTTTAATAGAGATTGCAGTGGCTTTAGCAGCTTTTGTAATTATTATGCTTGCAATAACTGGACTGTTAATATCTGTTATTAAAATTAGTTCAATAAATAGTGCAACATATAGTACAGATAATATTTCAAAAGTATTTTTTGAAACATTGAAGGAAGATAGAGTTGCGTTGAACAATATGCCCAAAACAGTAGGTACAAAATATAAGTGTAGCTTTTCAAATGCAGATGAGGTTAGAACATTAGTAAAAGAACATTTGTTAGATGATGATTCAAGTAACAAGCCAGATGGGGTCTCTGATCCAAGTGATTTTAATTTATGTAAGCAAAGTTCATCAGAGTATAGTATGGGAATATATATTAATTGGAATGCTGATGGATTCTATGAAATAGAGACTTGGTGTTGGGATACAAATAAAGGTGAATCAAGCCTAATTAATAGAAAAACCTATGTAACTCCTAGGTAGATGAGGAGGTAGAGTATATGAAAAAGAAAAAAGGTTTTACATTAGTTGAACTTATAGCAGTAATAGGAATAACAGTTATATTTGGGGCTATTGTACTTGGAATATCAATTACATCTGGAAAATTATTTTCAATGACACAATCTCAATCAGTTTTTAATGATGAAGCAAGACTAATTATAAGTACATTAGAAGAAGATTTAAGAATTGGTAAAGAAATAGATGCTACAGCTTTAAATCTTACAGGAAGTAGTAGTATTACAATTAATGGAATTATAGATACTTGCTCTAATTTTAATTTGCCATCTGGTAGCTTTGAAAAATTATTATCGTTAAAGGTAAAGGGAGATTTGTATTATTATATTAAGGTAGGAGATAGAGTTGAAAGAAAGAAATTTGGAGGGGCTGCATTTACATCAGATGTTTCTGGAATTGAAAAAATTAAAGATATAGAGATAAAAAAAAGTGTTGATTCAACGGATAAAAGATATTTTATAACTATTGAATTTGTAAATTTACATGGTGAAATTACAGAATATAAGTCAGCTGTAATGCCAAGAAATTAGGAGGGGAAGTATGAGGAGAAAAGTTAAAAAAGGATCAGCATTAATAACTGTACTAGTTTTTTCCCTTTTATTTGTGGTTATATCTGGAGTTTCTACTTTAGCAGTAGTAAATACAATGAAGGGAAATTCTGGTGAAGAGAAATATCAAACTTTATACTATGAAGCAGAGGCTGGAATTGAAAGAGCATTGGCTAATGCAAATAGTGGTGATTATGATGCATTAGGGGATTTAGGAACATCATCATTTACAATACATGATTCTGCAATGTTTGGAGAAGTTAATGTGAATTTAACAAAGCATATAAATGCATCAGATGAGTATTTACAAGTTGTAAGTACATCAACAACAACTTCTGGGCAAAGTAGGACAGTTAATGCAAAAATAAGAAAATATATTTATGCAAATGATATATTTAGGTATTCAATATGTGGTGAAAATGTAGAGGTAAATGGTGGAGGTTCTCTTAATTTAGATCCTTCTTTAATTAATTCTTCTAATTCAACAGCTAATGTGGGGGCAGGCAGTGTAGCTGCAGGCTCAGAAACAAATGAGCAATTTGAGTTGCCTATTTTTGATAATAGTAAAATACCATATTATAATGGAACATTAGAAATAAATTGTTCAAATAGTAATACTTTAATAAATAATTTAGAGTCCATGAGTTCAGATTTTAGTAAGTCTGTAAGAAAAGTTCCATTATCAACTCCTAATTTTAATGTGTATCTAATTAATGCTGATAAAGTTAAGGTGGTTACACCTGCATTTAATATAGAGAATGTGATGATATTATGCAATGGAGACTTGGAGTTTGTGTTATCAGGACCTTGCCAAATGAAAGGATCTAGTTTAGTGGCGAAAAGTGTAACTGTTGGTAATTTTAATATGCAAATATCTTATAGACCATATGATGAAAATAGTCCAGATTCTCCAGCTATAACATTTTCTCCTTTGTATAGAGCGCATTTGGAAATGTTAATGGATGGATATACTGATGCTTCTAGCAACACTGTAAATGGAATTTCGTATTATGCACCTAATTATAGTTATGGTGGCGGTCCAGGTGCTGGAGGTAGCTTATCAGGGATAATATCAGATTATGAGTAGAAATAAAGTGTTAGTTTGGCTAACACTTTTTCTTTTTGCAATTTTAATTTCATATTTTATTGACAGAAAAGAATAAATAATCTATAATAAGTTTAATTTAATAAGTAGCACATTTACAACTCGTATATCCCCTGAATAAGGCAGGGAGTATCTACCGGAAGCCGTAAATTTCCGACTATGGGTGAATTTGATATAACTTAGTATAGATTACTATAGGCATATTAACTTCACTTAGGTAAGTTAATGTGCTTTTTTTGTACTCAAAAATAGGTAAAAAAATGAAATTATACTTGCAAGAAAATTTAGAAATGCAAATAATTATTCAAAGATATGGGGAGGCAATATTATGGCAAGAATTTTAAAACAAGCTTATACATTTGATGATGTATTATTAGTACCTAACAAATCAGAGATTTTACCAAGGGAAGTAACATTAAAAACAAACTTAACAAAGAAAATAGCTTTAAACATTCCTCTAATTAGTGCAGGTATGGATACAGTTACTGAATCTAAGATGGCAATAGCTATGGCTAGAGAAGGTGGAATAGGAATTATACATAAAAATATGACAATAGCAGAGCAAGCTAAAGAAGTTGATAGAGTAAAGAGACAAGAAAATGGAGTAATAACAGATCCCATTTATCTTTCACCAGAACATACTTTAGCAGATGCAGAAGAATTAATGGGCCAATATAGAATTTCAGGTGTACCAATAACTGTTGAAGGAAAGTTAGTAGGTATCTTAACTAATAGAGATACTACTTTTGAAACAGATTATTCTAAAAAAATAGGTGATGTAATGACTAAGGAAAACTTAGTTACTGCACCAGAAAATACAACTGTAGAAGAAGCTAAAGAAATTTTAAAGAAACATAAAATAGAAAAGTTACCTTTAGTAGATAAGGAAGGAAATTTAAAAGGACTTATTACAATAAAAGATATAGAAAAAACTAAATCTTATCCTAATGCTGCAAAAGATGGACAAGGTAGATTACTTTGTGGAGCAGCAGTTGGTGTAACGGCTGATATGATGGATAGAGTTGATGCTTTAGTAAAAGTTAAGGTTGATGTTATAACTTTAGATACAGCTCATGGTCATTCAAGGGGTGTTTTAGATGCTGTTAAGAAGATAAAAGCTAAATATCCAGAACTTCAAATAATAGCAGGTAATGTTGCAACTGCAGAAGCAACTGTAGACTTAATAAAGGCAGGAGCAGACTGTGTTAAGGTTGGTATTGGGCCTGGATCAATCTGTACAACAAGAGTTGTTGCAGGGGTTGGGGTTCCTCAATTAACAGCAGTTATGGATTGTGCTGAAGCTGCAAGAGAATACGGAGTTCCAGTTATAGCAGATGGTGGAATTAAGTATTCTGGAGATATAGTAAAGGCTTTATCTGCAGGAGCAAAGGTAGCAATGATGGGATCATTATTTGCAGGATGTGAAGAAGCTCCTGGGGATATAGAAATATATCAAGGAAGAAGCTACAAAGTATATAGAGGCATGGGATCATTAGCTGCTATGGCTTGTGGTTCAAAGGATAGATATTTCCAAGAAGGAAATAAAAAATTAGTTCCTGAAGGTGTTGAAGGTAGAATTGCTTATAAAGGATATGTTGCAGATACAATATATCAATTGCTTGGTGGAATTAGATCAGGTATGGGATACCTAGGATCGAAAGATTTAGATACATTATATGAAACTGCAACTTTTGTAGTTCAAACATCTGCAGGGTTAAGAGAAAGTCACCCTCATGATATTAATATAACTAAAGAAGCACCAAACTATAGTGTAAGCCAATAAAATGTTGTAAAAAAGTGAGAACTGTAAGATAATATAAAATAATACTATTATTTGGAGGTCAGCATGAAAAAAGAGTTAGTTTTGGTTATTGACTTTGGTGGTCAATATAATCAATTAATAGCTAGAAGAGTAAGAGAGTGTAATGTATATTGTGAGGTTCATCCGCACAATTTAAGTATTGATAAGATTAAGGAAATGAATCCAAAGGGTATAATTTTCACAGGTGGTCCAAACAGTGTATATGGAGAAGATTCACCTTTATGTGATAAAGCTATATTTGAATTAGGAATACCTGTACTTGGTATATGCTATGGTTCTCAACTTATGGCTCATATGCTTGGTGGAAGTGTTGCAACAGCACCTGTAAGTGAATATGGAAAAACAGAAGTGGCTGTAGATTCAAAATCGAAATTATTTAATGAAGTTTCAGAAACAACAATTTGTTGGATGAGTCATACAGACTACATAGAAAAGGCTCCGGAAGACTTTAAAGTAGTAGCTCATACTCCAGTTTGTCCAGTTGCAGCTATGGAATGTGAAGAAAAGAACTTATATGCTGTTCAATTCCATCCAGAAGTTATGCACACACAAGAAGGTACGAAGATGCTTTCAAACTTTGTTTATAATGTTTGTGGTTGTGTTGGGGATTGGAAGATGGATTCTTTTGTTGAAAAAACTATTGAAGAAATTAGAGAAAAAGTTGGAGATGGTAAAGTATTATGTGCTTTATCAGGTGGAGTTGATTCATCAGTAGCAGCTGTATTACTTTCAAAAGCTGTTGGAAAGCAACTAACATGTGTTTTTGTAGATCATGGATTACTTCGTAAAAATGAAGGGGATGAAGTAGAAGAAGTATTTGGACCTAATGGTGCTTATGATTTAAACTTTATACGCGTTAATGCTCAAGAAAGATTTTATGAAAAGCTAGCAGGAGTAGAGGACCCAGAAACAAAGAGAAAAATAATTGGTGAAGAGTTCATTAGAGTATTTGAAGAGGAAGCTAAGAAGATAGGCTCAGTAGATTATCTTGTTCAAGGAACAATATATCCAGACGTTATTGAAAGTGGTTTAGGTAAGTCAGCTGTAATTAAGTCACATCACAATGTTGGAGGGCTTCCTGATTGTGTAGACTTTAAAGAAATAATTGAACCATTAAGATTATTATTTAAGGATGAAGTTCGTAAAGCAGGACTTGAGCTTGGAATTCCAGAAAAACTTGTATTCAGACAACCTTTCCCTGGACCAGGACTTGGTATAAGAATAATTGGAGAAGTTACGGCTGAGAAAGTTAGAATTGTTCAAGATGCAGATGCTATATATAGAGAAGAAATAGCTAAGGCTGGTATAGATAAGGAAATAGGACAATATTTTGCTGCTTTAACTAACATGAGATCAGTTGGTGTTATGGGAGATGAAAGAACGTATGATTATGCAGTTGCCCTTCGTGCTGTAACAACAAGTGACTTTATGACTGCAGAATCTGCAGACCTTCCATGGGAAGTACTTGGAAAAGTAACAACTAGAATAGTAAATGAAGTAAATGGGGTTAATCGTGTAATGTATGATTGCACTGGTAAACCACCAGCTACTATAGAATTTGAATAAAATTTTAGATTTAGATAGTTATAGTAAATATGCTATAACTATCTTTTTTATATACCCTCAAATGATCGCTTTATGCTATAATTGTATTATTATGGAAGGCTGGTGGGTATGAAAGTAAAAGATAATTTACTAAGTAAAGATTTTGATGATGTTGATATATTAAATATGTTACTTTATTCTGTAGTTATATTTATGCCATTTATAGTAACAACTATAGCAAAACCATATTATGTGTCAGGTAAAGTAGTATATCTATATTTAATATTTTTTCTTATACTCTTTTTATTAGTAAAACTTAAAATGAAAATTAGGTTTAAAATAGAAGAATGTTTAATAATTTTATTTTTGGCGAGTTTGATAATAGCAACATTATTTAGCATTGAATTATCAGTTGCTATTATGGGAAATAAATATAGATATGAAGGACTTCTAGCATATATAATTTATATATTGTTATTTATGAGTTCTTTGTATTTTATAAAGTTTTATAAATACACAAGTCATATTTTTTGTATATCTGGAACAATTATGTCCATATATGCTGTTTTTCAATATTATGGTATTGATCCGTTAAGAATAAGAATGTTCGGTGGCGAAAAGTCTATAGATATGGTTGCGACCATTGGTAATAGAAATTTTCTATCTTCTTATTTACTTTTGTTTTTGATTTTATCAATAGGCATTTATATATTTAAGAATAAGAAAATTTTTTCTATATATTCATCAATAATTTTAGCAGGAGTATTAGTAACCTATACTAGAAGTGGGTGGCTATCATTAGTTGTATGTTGTATAATAGGATTGAGTTTTGTTTTTATAAATAAGGATAGAATTAAAAGAAGTTTAATTCTAGTAATGATGTTTTTTGTAGTATTTTCTGTTATGGAGGTAACAGGAAGAGGTGGGTTTGTTTTTAGGGCTAAAAGTATAGTTGAAGATGCAATAGATAAAAGTGAGAAATCAGGTTCAGGAAGACTTTTGATTTGGAAGATTACTAGCGATGCAATTAAAAAAAGTCCAATTATAGGTACTGGTCTTGATACATTACAATCAAGATTGTTAAGAGATAATTTTGATGGATATACTTATTATGTAAATACTAAAAAGGCAGGAATAGATAAAGCACATAACGAGTTCTTAGAGTATTGGGCATGCGGAGGAATATTAACATTAATTTCATATGTAGCACTTATAGGAGTTATTTTAACAAAATTATTTAAAAGGCGAGAAGATGACAGATGTAAGATATATTTCTTAATGATTTTAGGGTACGTAATACAAAGCTTCTTTAATATCAGTGTCATAGGAGTAGCACCATTATATTGGATTCTTCTAGGTGCAGCAGTAAAACATTATAGAGATTTAGATAAAGCAAAAACAGTACAAGCTATAGCTGAGTAATTTAAAGCGATGAAGAAATTCATCGCTTTTTCTATATTTTAAATACAAGAATAATAAACTATAATGAGAAAGATATATAAAGTATACATATTATTAATTTGGCTAAATGCAGTAGTAATACGGCTTTAAGAGAGGTAGGAGATAATTATTAGTAATAAATACTTTATTTAAAAATATAAATAATATGTAGCTTAAAAAGTGGGAATAATACATAAGTAATTTAAAAAATCATACCAATTATGATATAATAAATTAGGCAAGTTTCCATAATTAATATTTGGAGGTAACAATTATGAGAAGAGATTTAACATTAGATTTATCAAAAACAGCTCCATTTCTAAAAGAAAATGAATTAGATTATATGGAGGATTTAGTAAAAGCAGCTCATGAAAAAATACACAATAAAACAGGGGCAGGAAATGACTTTTTAGGTTGGGTGGACCTTCCTATAAATTATGATAAAGCTGAATTTGAAAGAATAAAGGCAGCAGCTAAAAAGATACAAAGTGATTCCGAAGTTTTAATAGTTATAGGTATTGGGGGATCATACCTAGGTGCAAGAGCAGCTATTGAAATGCTATCACATTCTTTCCACAGTGCATTAGATTCAAGCAAGAGAAAGACACCTCAAATATTCTTTGTAGGTAATAATATCAGCTCAACTTATATGGCTGATTTATTAGAAGTAATAGAAGGTAAGGATGTATCTGTAAATGTAATATCTAAGTCAGGTACTACAACTGAGCCAGCTATAGCATTTAGAATATTCAAAGCATATTTAGAAAAGAAATATGGAAAAGAAGAAGCTAAGAAGAGAATATTTGCTACAACAGATAAAGCAAAGGGAGCTTTAAAGTCTTTAGCAGATGCAGAAGGATATGAAACTTTCGTAGTTCCTGATGATGTTGGAGGAAGATTCTCAGTATTAACAGCAGTTGGTTTACTTCCAATAGCAGTTGCAGGTATAAACATAGATGAAATGATGCAAGGTGCAGCAGATGCTAGAGAAAAGTACTCTAATCCATCATTAAAAGAAAATGCATGCTATCAATATGCAGCAGCAAGAAATGCTTTATACAATAAGGGTAAAGCAATTGAAATATTAGTTAACTATGAACCATCATTACACTATTTTAATGAGTGGTGGAAGCAATTATATGGAGAATCAGAAGGTAAGGATGGAAAGGGATTATTCCCAGCAGCAGTAGATTTTTCAACTGATCTTCACTCAATGGGACAATACATTCAAGAAGGTAGAAGAAATCTAATTGAAACAGTATTAAATGTAGAAGAAGTTAGCAAGAAGATATTTATCGAAGAAACTCCAGATGATGGAGATGGATTAAATTTCTTAGCAGGAAAAGATATGGATTTTGTTAATAAAAAGGCATTCCAAGGAACATTATTAGCTCATAATGACGGTGGGGTTCCTAATATGATAGTTAATATTCCAGAATTATCAGCGTACTACTTTGGACAATTAGTTTACTTCTTTGAAAAAGCTTGTGGAATAAGTGGATACTTATTAGGTGTTAATCCATTTGATCAACCAGGTGTTGAAGCATATAAGAAGAATATGTTTGCTTTATTAGGCAAACCAGGATATGAAGATATGAAGGCTGAGCTTGAAAAAAGATTATAATATGAGAATAATTATAGATGGGGATGCTTGTCCAAGCATCCCTATTATTGAAAGTATAGCAAAGGAAAATAATATAGAAGTTCTAATATATTGTGATATAAATCATTATATTAGAAGTGATTATTCTATAGTTAAAGTTGTAGATAGCGGTTTCCAAAGTGTGGATATGTATGTTGTAAATAATACAAAAGAGAATGATATTGTTGTTACTCAAGATTATGGTGTAGCGGCATTATGTTTGCCTAAAAAAGCTGAAGTAATTAATCCAAAAGGATACATTTATACGGATAAAAATATAGATAGATTATTAGAAGAACGACATATTTCTCAGAAAATAAGGCAGGCTGGTGGGAGAACACCTAATCCTAAAAAAAGAAGTAAAGAAGATGAAGAAAGATTAATAAAGAATTTGAAAAAGTTAATATTTAAACTAGAAATGCCAAAGTAATTAAAATTATTTTGGTATTTCTTTTTCATATCTTAACTATTAAAAGAAAAAAATGTATAATAAAATTGAGAAATATGAGGCAATAACTTACAAAATATGGTAAAATAAATATGGCATTAAGATAGAGGGGTGAGGTTATTGGAGAATTTAGTTATTTTATTTGATAAAGATAGTCCTAGAAATAAAGAGGATGAAGTTCTTATAGAAGCAGTATTTGGTAAAGAACCATTGCAGTATAAATTTATTATAGGTAATGATGGAGTATGGAATACTATACAAGAGTTTTCTGAAAGTGATACATGTATATGGAATCCATCAGCTGAAGGAAAGTATATAGTTATGGTGCAAGGTAAAAAAGAGGGGTCTAGTAGACCTTTTGATTATCTTGCAAAGGAAGAGTTTGTTATTGGAGAAAAAGAAATTGAGAAATTAATTAAAGATGTAAATATGGATAAAACCCATTTAACTGTAGGAGAGAAAATTACTATAGATGTTCTTGGTAATGAACAAGGATTATTATATAGGTTTTGGATAAAGGGTAATCAAGATTGGGAGCTTATTAGAGATTATACAACAAGTAATAGGCTAGTGTTTACAGCTAATAAGGAAGGAAAGCAAGAAATTCTTATTGAATGTAAAGAGGTAAATTCAAGTGAAAATTTTGATGAGTTTACTACAATAAAATTTGATGTAGTATTACCTACTAAAATAGAAATCACTGATTTTAAATGCTTAACAGAAGAATTATTAATTAATCAGGAGTTAGTATTTAAAGTTAGTTCATCATTAGATGATAAGAGAAGTTTGTTATATAAATTTATAAAAATAAGTAAAGATGGAAAGGTAACTTGTATACAGGATTATTCTTCTAGGAGGTTAGTTTCATATCAAGAGAAGGAAGCAGGAGAATATAAGCTTTTATGCTTAGTTAGAGATATACTTTCAAATAAGGAATATGATGATAGAGCTATAATGTTATATTCTGTAAAAGCATATAATCCAATTAATATAAAAAGTTTTACTCCAGATACTAATTCACCACAAATGAATGGAAGTACAATTAATTTTAAAGCTGAAGTAGATGGTGGACGAGAAATAGTATATAGATATATTGTTGAGGGCGAGGTTGCAGAAGACTCAGGATATATAAGGAGAAATGAGTATACTTGGGAAACTCAAAAAGAAGGAGAGTATACAGTAACTTTATATGTAAAGGATATATCTTATGATGGAGATTATGAGGATAAAAAGGTAATAAATTATACTATTGATAAGAAGTCAGATAAACCTGTAAAAATAGTGGATATCATCACTGATAACAAGAAAACTGCATTAATAGGACAACCTATTAATATGAAGGTAAAGGCAGAGGGCGGAATAAGTTTAAAGTATTCCTTTGTAATATATAAAGATAATAAAGAAAAAGAACGTATAGGCTTTAGTGATTCTAACTGGATAAACTTTATCCCAGATGAAAAGGGAGAATATGAAGTTGAAATAAGAGTTAAGGATAAGTATTCAAACAAAGAATATGACAGTCATACATTTATATATGTTAGAGCAAAAGAATATTTACCAGGAGAAATAGATTATATACTACTTCCAAATAAAAGTAGTTATTTAGTTGGAGATTTAATTGATATAGAAGCTGTAGTTCAAAATACAAGAAGTGTTCTCATTAGATATGTTACAAAAATAAATGGTTATTTAGTGGAGGATACTGGATTTATACAAAATAAAAAAATACAATTAAAACCTAAGTGTTCAGGAAAGTATACATTTGAAGTTTATTCAAAAAACATAAAATGTGAAGAAGAGTTTGATAGTAAAAAAGAGGTAAGTATATATGTTTCTGAAGCAACACCAGTGACCAATACAAAAATTCTTTGTGATAGAGAAGAAATAGTGTGTAATGAGGAAGTAACATTTAAAGTTACTAGTGTTGGTGGAAAAGATGTATGTTATGAATTTTACATTATGGAAAAAGGTAATTGGATAAAAACTCAAAGCTATAGTAAAAAAGATTACTATACTTTTATTCCATTTTTAAGAGGGGAATATAGAGTGATGGTTTTAGCTAAAAGTTTTTATAAAAAAGTAAACTATGAGGATTACGGGGAGTTTTCTTTTACGGCTTCCTAAGGAGGAACAAATGAATATAAATGATATTTCTACAGAAAAGTTAGTTGGTATGACATTACTTCAAAATACATTAAAAAGTCAATTGGGTGATGGGATGGAGTTTGAGCTAGTATATCAAGCTTTATTAAACTCTATGGAAGGTCAAGAAGGAAATAAGGATGAGAGTTCTAATTTAATAAGTGTTGGAGTTGGTCAGGATTTAAATAACATACCAATAAGATATTCAAGTGGGATTAATTCAAGTACTTATTCAATAGGGGCTGTTAATAAAGTATCAACTATAAGTGATGATGAGACTATGCAAAGAATTTATAGCGCAGTAAATAAATATTCAGAAGAGTTTGGGGTAGATCCTAATTTGGTTTTAGCTGTAATTAAAGCAGAATCTAATTTCAATCCCAATGTAGTTTCTTCTGCTGGAGCGATGGGGCTTATGCAATTAATGCCTGTTAATTGTGAGGAAGATGGAGTTTCAGATCCCTTTAATGTTGAAGATAATATAAGGGGGGGCGTAAAACAGTTAAGAGGACATATCAACAGGTACAATGGAGATATAGAAATGGCTCTTATGGCATATAACGCTGGTCAAGGAACAGTGAAAAGAAGAGGTGTTACTTCAGCTGATGATTTATATAAGATGCCAAAGGAAACTCAAAACTATGTTCCTAAGGTTATGAAATATTATTTGAATGGACTTTAGAAAAGAAGTAGAATTATTGATGTAATAAAGTTATTTGAATTAAAAACTCCTAAGGGAGTTTTTTTCTTTAAATTTTTATGGTTTAATGGCTCAATAACTATCTTTTTTTTCTTTATTATTTATATTATCTTTATTATCCCATTTCCCTTGGGTATAATAATAAGGAATTCATTGTTTAGGAGTTGTTTTTGTGGAAAGATTAGATAAAATAATATCAAATTTAGGATATGGGAGTAGAAAAGAAATAAAAGCCTTAGTAAAGAAGGGGTTAGTTAAGGTAGACGGGGAGATTGTAAAAGATAATGGCTTATTAATTGATCCGGAAAAATCAGTTATAAATATAAATGGAGAAGATTTATTCTATAGAGAGTATATATATTTAATGATGAATAAGCCAGATGGTGTAATATCTGCAACATACGATAATAGAGAAGAAACTGTTATAGATTTATTAGAGGTAGAACATCAAGTATTTAATCCATTTCCAGTAGGAAGATTAGATAAAGATACTGTAGGATTATTATTATTAACAAATGATGGGGAACTAAATCATAGATTAATTTCACCTAAGTGGCATGTTGATAAGGTTTATTATGCGAAAATTGATAAGGCAGTAGATGAAAAAGATGTTGAAGCATTTAAAAATGGAATAACTTTAGATGATGGGTATAAGTGTAAGGAAGGTAAGTTAGAAATAATTAATTCATCAAATGAAGGGGCAGAAGTGATGGTAACTATACAAGAAGGAAAGTATCATCAAGTAAAAAGAATGTTTGAAGCGTTAGGAAAAACTGTTGTGTATTTAAAAAGAACAGAGTTTGGAGGTTTGCCTTTAGACCAAGAATTGGAGGAAGGCGAATATCGTGAACTAACAGAAGATGAATTAGCTCTTTTAAAGAGTTATTAACGAATGATTAAAAAAAGTGCAAGAAAAACATTCATAATAAATCAAAAGTTAAATATTTTTCACAAAATCTCTTGCATTTTGATATCTAATAACATATAATATCAGTGCAAGGATAAATAAAAGGAATAAATAGCCCCCTTTTTATTTATTGCTTATTGCTAAAGCGCAACCTAGCCCCAAGGGTTGCGTTTTTTGTTTTAGAAAAATAATTATATGTAAAAGTTAACAAATTTTAAATTTATATTATTTAGCCTAATAAATTAATAAAAAAGTAATTTTTAGATAAGAAAATATAAGAGAAAAAATATAATTGTTCATAAATGAATTAAATCTTGCATAATAAAATTATGATGAATAATACAATTCGACAATAAACTTAAAGTTATTTACAATAATGTTTTGAGAAGTTATAATAATAAATAGTTTGTAAATAATATATATTAGAGACGTTGAAGAAGAAGAGTATATAGTGGAACTTTAAAGAGAGTTAAGTATATGGTGGAAGCTTAACAAGTAAAGCTATAGAAAGAAGCTTTGGAGTTGTTATGGGATTTTCCCCTTAAAGAGAATGAGTGGAATAGGCTATTGTTTATTCAATTTAGGTGGTACCACGGAAGTTAAGTTCTTTCGTCCTATATTTTAGGATGGAGGATTTTTTTATTTTATAAACAAAAAAGGAAAGGTGATAAAATGAGTTTAGAAAAATTAGCTGATATTCTGTTCCCAGAGATAGGTAAAACACCAGAATATTATTTAGAAAAGTACCCTAAAAGAAATTTAAAGGAGGGTGCAGTTGTAGGAAGATATGCACCAAGTCCAACAGGATTCCAACATATTGGAGGAGTATTTGCTGCTTTAATTAATGAAAGATTAGCTAAGCAAAGTGAAGGTATTTTCTTCTTAAGAATAGAAGATACAGATCAAAAGAGAGAAGTTGAGGGAGCAATAGAAGATACTATTGCAACAATGAAAAACTTTGGAATGAATTTTGATGAAGGAATGACAGGGGAGCATAGTGAAATAGGTAATTATGGTCCATATAGACAAAGTTTAAGAAAAGAAATATATTCAACATTTGCTAAAGACTTAGTAAAGAGAGGATTAGCATACCCATGTTTTTGTACTCCTGAGGAGTTAAATGCTGTAAGAGAAAAGCAAATGGCAGAAAAAATCACTCCAGGATATCATGGAGAGTTTGCAACATGCAGAAATTTATCCACAGAAGAAGCTATAAAGAGAATAGAAGCTGGGGATAAGTATATTGTTAGATTAAAATCCCCTGGAAATATAAATAACAGAGTAGAATTCCATGATTTAATAAAAGGAGATATATCTTTCCCAGAAAATGATCAAGATATAGTTATTGTTAAGTCTGACGGATTACCAACATATCATTTTGCTCATGCTATTGATGATGCCTTAATGAGAACAACTCATGTTATAAGAGGTGAAGAATGGTTATCATCATTACCAATACATGTACAATTATTTGATGTGTTAGGATTTGATAGACCAAATTATGCTCACATTCCAACAATAATGAAGAATGATAATGGTTCAAAGAGAAAGCTTTCAAAGAGAAAAGATGCTGAAGCAGCAGTTTCATATTATAGAGAAGTTGGATATCCAACTGAAGCTGTTGTTGAGTATTTATTAAATATTATTAACTCAACATATGAAGATTGGAGAGCTGAAAATCCAATTACTGACTATCACGAATTCCCAGTTGCTTTAGAAAAGATGAGTAAGAGTGGAGCTTTATTTGATATTGTAAAATTAAATGATGTAAGTAAAGAATTAATATGTAAAATGAAAGCTGATAAGGTATATGAAAGTTATATAGCTTGGGCTAAAGATTTTGATAAAGAGATGTATGATTTAGTTACATCAAATGAGTCTATGTCAAAAGAGATATTTAATATTGATAAGGATGGTCCTAAGCCAAGAAAAGACTTTGCTAAATGGGAAGATGTAAAAGAGAAAATCTTCTATTTCTTTGATGAATTATTTAATAAGGAATCAGATGAAAATATAGAGTTACCAAAGACTCTTTCTTTAGAAGCTGCAAAGGAAATAATAAATGTATATGCAGATAAATTTACATTTAATATTGGAAGCCAAGAGGATTGGTTTGAAGAGTTAAAAGAGATAGGTACAGAATTAGGATATTGTACAAATAGAAAAGAATTTAAGGCTAATCCAGAGAACTACAAAGGAATGATTTCTGATGTAGCTGGTGCTGTTAGAGCTGCATTAACTCATAGAAGTAATACACCTGATTTATATACTATTATGCAAATAATGGGTGAAGAAAAGGTTAAATCAAGATTTAAAAACTTTATATAATAAAATTTATTAAAAAAATAGAGTACGTAAGTACTCTATTTTTTAATGAGCTGATTCTGCTTTCATTTCTGAATGAATTACAAATGCTAATAATGCTCTCAATAAAATAATTGCAGCAAGTATGTACATTTCGTCAAAAGAATTAATTATTACGGTTTTTAAAATCTCTGCACCCATTTTAAATTCTAAAGCTAAAGTTAGTGCTTTTGCAAACTCTACTTTTATAGGATAGCTTGTCTTAGAAATAAGTGATAATGCATATTTGTAAAAGGCTTTTATAGCACCTACAAATATAATTATTATTCCCATAAGTTCTAGTGTGTGAATACCTATAGGAACAATAGTGCCTATAGCATGTTCTAACATAAAATTTTCCCCCTTACCATCTAATCTTTTGTGTTTTAAAAGAGCATAGTAGTGTTTAACTATGCTCATATTTTAACTATTTGTTTAATTTAAAAGAGCTCTTTAATGATACTATTCTATTAAATACTAAATTATCAGTAGTAGAATCCTTTGAGTCTACATTAAAGTATCCATGTCTAAATAATTGATATTTTTCTTGGGCTTTAGCACCTTTAACTGATGGTTCTATAAATCCTTTTAAAATTGTTAAAGAGTTAGGATTTATTTGTTCTAAGAAGTGTTTGCCTTCGTTTTCTTCTACATCATCAAGTATAAGAGGTTCATACAACCTAAATTCAGCTGGAATAGCAGTTTTAGCATTTACCCAGTGAATAGTTCCTTTAACTTTTCTTCCTGTAAATCCGCTACCACTCTTAGTTTCGGGATCATAAGTACAGTGAATTTCAGTTACATTTCCTTCTTCGTCTTTAATTACATCAGTACATTTAACGAAATATGCCCCTTTAAGTCTAACTTCATTTCCAGGGAATAGTCTGAAATATTTCTTAACTGGAACTTCCATAAAATCTTCTCTTTCAATGTAAAGTTCTCTAGAGAATTCTACTTGTCTAGTACCTGCAGATTCATCATTAGGGTTATTTTCTATTTCAAGTATTTCAGATTGTCCTTCAGGGTAATTAGTTATTACTAATTTTAATGGGTTAAGAACAGCCATTGCTCTTGTAGCTGTTGGGTTTAAGTCTTCTCTAATAAAATATTCAAGCATTTGTTCATCAACTACTGAAGATGCTTTTGCAACCCCAATTGCTGAACAGAAATTTCTAATAGATGCAGGGGTATATCCCTTTCTTCTTAAACCAGCTATAGTAGGCATTCTTGGATCATCCCATCCATCAACAATGCCTTCATCAACAAGAAGTTTAAGCTTTCTTTTACTCATAACTGTATTTGTAAGATTTAATCTTGCAAACTCAATTTGTCTTGGAGTAGATTCCATTTCACATTCTTTAACGACCCAATCATAAAGCGGTCTATGATCTTCAAATTCTAATGTACAAATAGAGTGAGTTATTCCTTCTATTGCATCTTCTATAGGATGTGCAAAATCGTACATAGGATAGATACACCATTTATCACCTGTATTATGATGAACAGAGTGAGATATTCTATAGATTATTGGGTCTCTCATATTAATGTTAGGAGAAGACATATCTATTTTTGCTCTTAGAACTTTTTTTCCGTCTTCAAATTCACCATTTTTCATTCTTTCTAGAAGATCTAAGTTTTCTTCAACACTTCTATTTCTATAAGGACTCTCTTTTCCAGGAGCAGTTAAGCTTCCTCTATAGTCCTTCATTTCTTCTGGCGTTAAATCACATACGTAAGCTTTTCCTTTCTTTATAAGAAGTTGTGCTTTTTCGTACATAATATCGAAGTAATTAGAAGCAAAAAGTAGTTCATCCCAATCGAATCCTAACCACTTTACATCTTCTTTAATTGATTCAACATATTCAGTATCTTCTTTTATTGGATTAGTATCATCAAATCTAAGATTTGTTTTACCATTAAACTCATCTGCTAATTGGAAGTTTAAGCAGATTGATTTTGCGTGACCTATATGTAGGTAGCCATTTGGTTCTGGTGGAAAACGTGTAATTATTTCTTTGTGTTTTCCAGATTCTAAATCGTCTATTACTATGTTTCTAATAAAATTAGATGAGTTGATTTCGTTTGCCATAATATTTACCCTCTCCTAATGTATTTATCTTAATTATATTTATTTACTTTTACCTTTAATTTTAATCTAATATATAAAAAAAATAAAGTAACTATTGATTTTTAAAGAAAAAAATAGTACTGATATGTGCAAAATTAAGATAATTATATTATTATCACACATAAGTACTATTCATATTTGTCATATTAATGCAACTTGAGTTTCAATAGAGAAATCTAGTTCATTTATAAAACCTTCATAGATTAAGGTTTTGTTTGGTATATTCAATAAATCAGTAGGACTGGTTAATTCTGGTATCTTTGGACTATGCCATATATTACTTTGCTTCAGAAGAGTTGTTATAAATTGTGAACAGAAGTAGTGGTTGTCTCTATGTATTGGCTTGTCCATCAATACTCCAAAAAGTCCTATAAAGTTGTACCTATAATTTATATCAGAATCAAAAAATGATTTAATTTCTCTTTCTAAGTCAAGAAACTGTTTTTCTGTTATTTCTAGCTTGTAGATTAAGCAGCGTGCATTTGGAGACTTTTGAAAAACTCCTGTATAAATATTTTCAGTTGTTAAACCACCTGAAAAAGGATTATCTGGGTCTAATCTTCCAAAAGAATACATTGTTTTAAAAGATGAATCTAAACTTATTGAAACATGAGTATAATGTGTTTTTGTAACAAATCCGATTGAACGAGATAACCAAGTGCCTGTCCTAGAAAAAACTAAGTATATTGGCATTTTTCTCATAAGAGTATTCTCCTTTTGTCAATTTATAAGATAATTATATATTTAAACTATAGGAAAATCTATAACAATTAATTGGTAGAATTAGCTTTTTCAAGTTTGTCTGAAGAAAGGTACAATTCATATACCTTATGATTTTCATCCTCTTCTTTGAAAGCTACAGATACTCTAATCTCTTCTTCCTCATCAGAAAATTTTGTGTTATATATGGCAAAGTTATAACCATTTCTTTTTTCTCCATAATCAAATTCTAGTGATTCGAATACTCCAACTGTAGTGATTAAAAGTGCGCTTTCTTTTTGAAAGGTACCATAATCATAAGATTCCTTCATATCGTCACTTAAGTGCTTTGAGAATGTATTATAATCATTATTGCTTAAAGCAGTTAAAACAGTTGATAATACTTCATCACTATATGAACTTATTTCACTATAATCTAGCTTTTTTACACAACCAATAAAAATAGAAGGAATAAAGAGTAGTAATAGGGATATAGAAAATAATTTCTTTTTCAATAGTTTCATCTCCTTGCGCTAATAAATAAACTATAATTTCATTTTAATATAACTAATAATATTTATGACAATAATTTATAAAAATAATTTTGTGGTAAAATATAGTATAAACATAAAAGGTTGTAGTATGGAGGGGCAGGATGTTAGGAACAGTAGTTAATTGTGGAACAATAATATTAGGCTGCATTGTAGGATTAGTAGTTAAGGGGAGATTAAAAGAAAAAGTTAGTACAACAATAATGAATGGACTAGCTTTGTGTGTTTTATACATAGGAATATCAGGAGCGCTAAAAGGAGAAAATACTCTTCAGATGATAATTTCTGTAGGGGTTGGGGCTCTTATAGGTGAGTTAATTGATATTGACAAAGGATTGAAAAGTGTAGGAGATTATTTAGAAAGTAAAATTAATAAAGGTAATGGAGAAAAATCAATATCTGAAGGTTTTGTAACAGCAAGCTTACTATTTTGTGTTGGTGCTATGGCTATGGTAGGATCTTTAGAAAGTGGTCTTCAAGGTAATCATACAACTTTATATGCTAAGTCAATATTAGATGGAATATCTTCAATAATATTTACATCAACTCTAGGAATAGGGGTTATGTTTTCTGCTGTAGCTGTTTTAATATATCAAGGTGGAATTACACTTTGTGCAGGAATTCTTGGGGGGATATTAAGCACAGTAGTTATAGGAAATATGTCCGCAGTAGGTAGTTTGTTAATAGTAGGTCTTGGGCTAAATATGTTAGGAGTTACAAAGATTAAGGTGGCAAATTTGTTACCAGCTATATTTATTCCAATAATATTCGGAATCTTTTAAGAAAATGGGGAAAGATATAAATAAGAACATATGTTGTGTTATAATGGTTGAGAATTAGGAAGGAGGAATTTAATTATGGATTTAAAGTCGTTATTAAATAAGGAACAATATGAGGGTGCTATTACTGTAGAGGGACAGGTCTTAATACTAGCTGGAGCAGGTTCAGGTAAGACAAGAGTTCTTACATATAGAATGGCACATATGATTGAAGATTTAGGTATACCACCTTATAAGATCTTAGCGATAACCTTCACTAATAAGGCAGCCAAGGAAATGAAGGATAGAATTAAGAAAATTGTTGGAGACAAGGCAGAGGATATGTGGATATCTACATTCCATTCAACTTGTGTAAGGATTTTGAGAAGAGAAATTCAACATCTAGGATATAAAAGCAATTTTTCTATATATGATACATCAGACCAAAAGACTCTTATTACAGAGTGCATGAAGGCTTTAAATATAAATGATAAGGATATTACTCAAAGAGAAATTATAGGTAAGATAGGTAGAGCTAAAGATAAAATGCAAAGTGCAGATAGCTTTAAAAGAGAGAATGAATCTAACTTTAGAGAAAATAAAATAGCAGATGTTTACTTAATGTATCAAAAGAGATTAAAAGAAAATAATGCTATGGATTTTGATGATTTAATATTTAAAACAGTAGAATTATTTAAGAAAAATTCAGATGTTTTAGAGTTTTATCAAAGAAAGTTCAAATATATCATGGTTGATGAGTACCAAGATACAAATGGAGCACAATATGAGTTTATAAAACTTCTGGCAGCTAAGTATAAGAATCTTTGTGTAGTAGGAGATGACGATCAAAGTATATATGGATGGAGAGGTGCTGATATATCGAATATTTTAAACTTCGAAAAAGACTATCCATCAGCAAAAGTTATTAAACTTGAACAAAACTATAGATCAAAAGGAAATATCTTAAGTGCAGCTAATGTAGTTATTGCGAATAATAATTATAGAAAAGATAAGGCGTTAAGAACTGAACAAGAAGCAGGAAGTAAAATAAAGATATATAGATCTTTTGATGATAGAGCAGAGGGAGATTTTGTATCTAAGACTATTGCAGATATCAAACATAAAGAAGGAAGAAAAAATGAAGATTTTGCAATTTTATATAGAACCAATGCACAATCTCGTATATTTGAAGAAACCTTAAGAAGAAGAGGAATTTCTTATAAGATAGTTGGTGGCACTAGATTCTATGATAGAAAAGAAATTAAGGACCTTCTATCTTACTTAAAGGTATTAGTGAATCCACAGGATGATATTAGTTTAAGAAGAATTATTAATGTTCCAAAGAGAAGTATAGGAGATGCTACTGTAGGGAAAGTACAAGACTTTGCTGATGACTTTGAATTGGATTTATGGGATGCTTTAACTCAAGCTAGAAGTATTCCTTCATTAACAGCAAGAAATGCCACTTGTATAGAGAAGTTTACAACATTAATGGATAATTTCATGGAATTAAAAGATACAGTTCCTGTGTCTGTACTTATAGAAAGCATACTTAAAGATACAGGTTATTTAGATGAATTATCTAAATCAAATGAAATAGAAGATAAGAGTAGAATAGAGAACTTAAAGGAATTAGTATCAGATGCTGTTGATTTTGAAAAAAGTAGTGAAGACAAATCTTTGGAAGCTTACTTGGAAAAGGTATCACTAGTCCAAGATACAGATAAGTTGGAGGAAGAAGATGAAGGAGAAGGTTCCGTAGTGTTAATGACTGTCCATAGTGCAAAAGGATTAGAATTCCCAGTTGTATTTATGGTTGGTATGGAAAATGGAATATTCCCTAGTGAGGCTGACTTTAATGAAGAAGACAAGATGGAGGAATCTAGAAGGCTTTGCTATGTTGCTATAACTAGAGCTAAAGAAATGCTATATATGACTTCTGCAGAAGTTAGAAAGCAATTTGGTAGAACAGTTGCATATAGTCAATCAGACTTTATAGGAGAAATAAAATCTGATTTAAAGGAATATATTAATGAAAGGGGTTTAGCTGGTACATCAACCTTTGCAAAGCCTATGAATACAGGAGTTAACAACCCTCATAGCCTAAGAAGTAATATGTATTCTTCTAATAGAAATATATCTGGGGCAAGTAATACTTCTGATGGAAGTGCCACATTTATTACATCTGATGAAATTACTATGGGAAGAAAAGTTAAGCATGATAAATTTGGTGTTGGAACAATAGTTTCAATAACTCAATCTGGCAATGATAAGAAGTTAACTATAGCTTTTGATAAGCAAGGTGTTAAAATGCTTATGCTATCTATGGCCAATTTAGAGGTATTATAATATTTAGGAGGAATCCATTAATGGATAAGAATAAAAGAATTGAAGAGTTAGTAAATGAGTTAAATAGGTATTCATATGAATATTATACATTAGATGCACCTTCAGTTTCTGATAAGGATTATGACAAAAAATATGATGAGTTAAGGATGTTGGAAGAGGAGACTGGATATATTCTTCCATACTCTCCTACATTAAGGGTTGGAGATACTGTTCTTGAAGGATTTAGCAAGTATACTCATAAAGGCAGATTGTGGAGTATGGATAAAGCTCAAAGTGTAGAGGAACTTAAGGAATGGCATAATAGAAATAAAAAATTCATAGAAGCTATGAGATCTCAAGGTGAAGATTTACCAGATTTAAAATATGTATTAACTAAAAAGTTTGATGGATTAACTATTAATTTAACATATGATGAAAATGGTGTACTTGTTACAGCTGCTACTAGAGGAACTGGAGAAATGGGGGAAGAAGTAACAGCACAAGTAAAAACTATAAAGTCTATTCCGTTAAAGATAGATTCTAAGGATATATTTGAGGTTCATGGTGAAGCCATAATGACTACTGAAGCTTTTGAAGAATATAATAAGAAAGCAGAAGTACCACTTAAGAACTTAAGAAATGGTGCAGCTGGTGCTTTAAGAAACCTAAATGTTAAGGAAACTGCTAGTAGAAATCTATCAGCATTTTTCTATGATGTTGGATATAAAGAAGGAAAAGGCTTTAAAACATATTTAGATATGATGGAATTTATTAAAGAAAAAGGTCTTCCAGTTGATGATTATTTAGAAGTGTGTACATCTATGGATGAAATAGAAAAACAAATAGAATATATAAAAAATATTAGATTTGATTTGAATTATGACATAGATGGATTAGTAATAGCCATAGATGATATTAGAACTAGAGAGTTATTAGGATATACAATTAAGTTCCCTAAGTGGGCCATAGCATATAAGTTTGAAGCTCAAGAGGCAACAACTAAACTTTTAGATGTTGAGTGGAATGTAGGTAGAAGTGGTAGAGTTGGACCTACAGCATTGCTTGAGCCAGTTGAATTGGCTGGTGTAACGGTAAAGAGAGCTACACTTAATAATATGGACGATATAAAAAGAAAAGGTGTTAGAATTGGAGCAGAGGTATTTGTGAGGCGTTCTAATGATGTAATACCTGAGATAATGGGAGTAGTTCAAGAAAGCGTAGATAATTCTAAAGAAATTACTCCGCCAGAAGTATGCCCTGCATGTGGAAGCCATTTAGTGTTAGATGGAGCACATTATTTCTGTGAAAACACATTGTCTTGTAAACCACAGATGGTAAAAAGTATTGTTCACTACGCTTCAAGAGAAGCTATGAATATAGAGGGATTCTCTGAAAAGACAGCAGAACAATTATTTGAAAAGCTAAATATTAAATCTATCTCTGATTTATATAAACTTAAAAAAGAGGAATTAGTAACACTAGAGAAGTTTGGAGAGAAGAAGGCTCAGAAGTTACTTGATGCAGTAGAGAAAAGTAAAAATTGTGAACTATATGCATTTATATATGCTCTTGGAATACCGAATGTAGGAGTTAAGACAGCAAAGGATTTAGTTGCTAAGTTTAAATCTTTAGATGGAATAAAGAATGCTAGTTTTGAAGAATTGGTAGCCATACAGGACGTAGGAGATATTGTAGCAAAATGTGTATTAGAATTCTTTAGAGAAGAGAAGGTAATACAAACTATAGATGAACTTCTTGAACTTGGTGTAAGACCAAAGTATGAGGAAAAAGAAATTGTAGAGAGTCCATTTGTAGGAAAGACAGTAGTTGTTACAGGAACATTAAAGAATTATACAAGAGGAAGTATTAAAGAAAAGTTAGAGTCATTAGGTGCAAAGGTGTCTGGAAGTGTTAGTAAGAAAACTAATTATGTTTTAGCAGGTGAAGAAGCAGGTTCTAAACTTACAAAAGCTATTGACCTAGGAGTAAAAGTAATTTCAGAGGATGAATTTGAAGAGATTATAGGTAAGTAAAATGAAAAGAATAATTAATTTATTAAGTTTAATATCAGCTATAGTAACTTGTGGATTAATAATATGTACACTTATGACATCTTATCAGTTTTTTTATGTAGGGCAAGTATTTAATTCTTATATGCCAATACAAGTTGGATCGGCAGTAACTATGGCGTTGCTTGCGTTAAGATTTTTGTTAAATGAGAATGGTAGCAAGAGGATAACATATTCAGCTATAAGTATTTTAATTAGTTTAATTCTTATATTTTCAATTTCATTAGTAAAGTAGGGAGAAGCTGCTGGAAGGTAGCTTCTTATATTTTTATAAACATATAAAGCTAAAAATATATAAATTTTAAAATATATAAATATGCTAATAAAAAAATAAAAAATCATACATGCATGTAGCGTGTATGATTTTTCTATTTAAAGTCCACTTGTTTTATCTTTTCTATCGAAGTCCTTAATGTTATCAATATTAGATGAATCATCATTTTCTTCTCCAAAGAAATCCATAAAGTCAGAAGTTATTAAGTCTGCTTTATCATCCTTTATATAATTACTTTGGTTTTGAGATAAAAAGTCTAGCTTTTGATAAATTTTTTCCAATATATAATTCTTGTATTTTAATTGACGATAAGCTTTTAAGGCTGTGATAAATAACCATATACCAATAAACATAAATGTTGCCATAAAGATTATAGCAACTACACAACTTGCGCCAAATAATATAGACATAGCATAACCTCCTGAATAAATATATTATCATTATAGCACATAAAATAAATATTTATTATTAAAGTTAAGATTAAAAAAGTGATTATTAGGTATTATTCATGGATATAATCATAGATACTTAAAGAGTTAAGGAGAGAGGTATATGAAGAAAATTATTGCCCCTTTAATTATAGGGATTTTTATAGTGATATTTGTTTTAGGGTTTGTAGAAGTAGATAATACAGATACCTCTGTTAGCTCAGATACTATAGTCTATAGTGTTACTAGTATAGCTAACAATTTAGAAAAAGTTACTGGATTATCAAAGCGAGAAGAGGATATTATTTGCGCAACTAGTAAGGGGTTAATAAAAAAGAACTCAAAGGGAGAGATTGTTTCTGAATTAGCAAAAGAGATAAATGTAAAAGATGATGGAATAGAATATGAATTTATCTTAAATGATAATATATATTGGAGTAATGGGGATAAAATCACCCCTGATGATATAAAGGGATTTTTTAAAGAGTTAATAAAATCCGAAGATGAAGAAAATATAAAAGCGTTATTAGACGTTTATGGTGCAAAAGCATTTAGGGATGGAGAAGGATCCTTTGATAAAGGAGTTGCAATAACAACAGGAGATAATTCAATTAAAATAAGGTTAAATAAAAAGAATGATGAATTCTTAGATGATCTTACCAAGCCTCAATATAGAATAAGAAAATTATTGCCTGTTTGGGGCAATATAAAGGATACATATAATGAATTACTTTATAGTGGAGACTATATGATTACGGCTTTTGATGATAATAAAGTTACTTTATTAAAAAATAAGTGGGGGGAAGGTCCAAGTACTATAGATTTAGTTAAAGATGATAATGAGGAATTGGCTATGGCATCTTTTGAGATAGGAAAGAGAGATGTAGTTATCAATCCACCCAATAGTCAGTTAGAGAAGTTAAAGAGTGAAAATAAGCTATTAACATTTTCATCTGATGAATCATACTATTTATCTATAAATAGCGATGATAATGGATTACCTTTGTCTTCTAGAAGAGAAATATATAAACATATTTATAAAGCAACGGATGAATTTATGGATAATAATCCGGAAAGAGTAGAGTCGGCTGAGGGTAGTTATTTTAGAGAGGATAAAGAGGATTTGACTAAGCTTCAAACAAGGAAAGTAACCATTAATCAAGATGGAACTTTAGAAAAAATGGACTCTTTAACTTTATTAGCAAAAGATTCTGATGAGAGTAGAGATTTATGTAAGTTCTTAGTAAGTTGGTTTAAAGATAATCTTTCTATTAACCTAAAATATTCTCTTGTTAAAGCAGAGGATTTAGATGATTTAGATTTATTAAAAAGATATGATATGGTTCTTATAGATATTGAATCTAATTCAAATGAAAAAAAGGAATTCTATACAGAGTTGTCTACTTTTTTAAACGATAGTGAAAAGTTGATTTTAGAAAAGGAGATAAATGATGGTTCTAAAGACTTTAAACATATAGAAGAGAAGTTGTTTAATGATTGTACTATAATTCCTGTAATGTTTTCTAATGAGAACATTGCTATATCAAGTAAGGTGAGCAACATTAGTATGGATGGGAATGGAAATGTTGAATTTTCTAGTATTTCTAATAAGCAGAAATAAGAGCTGGAATTAATCCAGCTCTTTTGTTTCATTAGGTGCTTCTTCTATGATATCGTCCTTGTCTGAGTCTAATATATCTTCAGTAACTGTTATTGGTTCTTCTTCTCTTATAGAAGGAAGGTTAATATCGTCCTTAAAATTCATTGCATTTACTACATCATCATTTAAATAATGTATCAAAACAAAGAAAATTAGCATATTTTTACTACTATCAAATGTATCTTTAGAGCGGCTAAATGAGTTCTTCTTTTTAGAATAAGTAATAGATTTAGTAAAAATAGGTGCCATACCGGAACTTTCTGGAGTAGGTAAATTAGGCATTCTAAAGAAACTTTCATCTAGCATATCGGCAGATTTTAATGATAATCCACGGTAACGTTCTGTTTCGTCTAAAGTAGGTGCTTCTGGCCAACTTAATATTAGATTAGAATTTATAAAATATTTTCTATATAAATTAGATACCATATTTTTATGTTCTAATTGATTATCTGAGCTCCTTGAGTGTAAAAGTATAGCCAAAAAGTAGAAGCATATTTCAAAAGAAGAATATTTTACTTCTTTTTTGTCTGTCAATTTTAAAAAGATACCCTTCTCACTATCATAAAGCCCCTCTAACTTATAAAGAATTTCTTCGGATTTTTCATTAAAGGAAATAATGTTAGTATGCTTATAGGAGTCATTTAAAGCAATAGCAAAAAGTGAACAACTATCTAATGCTGAAACATAGTAATCTTTCTCGTCAAATTTATTTGTTAGAAAATCGGATAAATCTATTATAAGATTTTTACATTTTTCTTCATTTGAGAATTCATAGAATACATTAAATGCTAATAGGATTTTACATCCTTCCTCAAAAGAAAGGTTATATAATGCGTCCTTAAAATCGTAAAACATTTCTAATATTTGAAGAGAAAAGTTTTTATAGTCATCACTTATAGGATCATCAGGATTATAAAGAGAATAAAGATAATATGCATTCATCATAAAAGCTTGATCCGAAAAGTTGAATTTCTTATCTTTATCTATTAAGTTATATCCCTTTGAATTCCCTTCTGATAAATTTTTTTTCTCTACAAAAACTCCTTCAGAGTTTCTTAAGTTTTCATAATAAAAGCTAAGCTGTTCCTTCGCTAGGTGCTTGTAAGCATTCTCAAGTGAATCAGATCTGCGTGCACCTTTATTATAATTGCTATAATAGTTACTTAATTCTAATATATTTAAGGTCATTAGTGCATTTGTAGCAGGAATTATATCTTTCTTAAATGTATCCTCATCAAATCCATGAGATGTTTTGTTATGAATAAATACTGGAGATGATTTCCTGTACAGGCATATTAGTGGAGAAAAATTGTTTAATATGCTAATATCATTATTAGAAGATTTTTTTGATGACCTAAATGAGGTGGTTATCCCACACTTAGAGTTAAGCACTATAGTTTTTATAGCTTCTTTTGAAAGATGAAAAAGTTGACCACTTATATCATTTTGAGAAAGACTATTCATTCTGAAAAATGGTCCTATATATCTCAATTTATTCACCTCATATTTATTATTCTTATTAATTAATATGAGAGAATTTATGAAATAGTGCATAAAATCCAAATTAAAGGAGATTTTTTTGATGAAAGAAGGAAAATTAAATTTTGATGATTTAAGAAATATAATTTTAGATAGTAGAAAAGTTAAGAGGGACGAAGTTACTATAAGAAATGACGTTGGAGAAGATTGCTCTGTTATAAATTTTGGTGATTATGAAGGGATATTTTCAACAGACCCAATTACAGGGGCATCAGAAAATGTAGGAAAACTAGCAGTGCATATTAATTGTAATGACATTGCATCTGCTGGAGGAGAGCCTGTAGCTTTGTTAGTTACAATTATGGCCCCAACTTCATCATCATTAGAGGACATAAAGAATATAATGAATGAGATAAGCGAGGAGGCAGGAAAGTTAAATGTGGAAGTAATAGGTGGTCATACAGAAGTAACTTCTGCTGTAAATAAGTTAATTGTGTCTATAACTGTTATTGGAAAAAGTTTAAAGGGAACTTCTATTAGCACAGCAGGGGCCAATGAGGGAGATGACATAATTATTACTAAATATATTGCATTAGAAGGAAGCTCTATTTTAGCAAATGATTATGAAAATAGGTTAAAGCATGTTTTAACAGATAAAGAATTAGATGAAGCTAGGAGTCTGATTGATTATATAAGTGTTTTAAAGGAAGGGAAAATTGCCTCTAAGTATAATGTAAGTTCAATGCACGATATAACAGAAGGTGGGCTTCTAGGAGCGCTTTTTGAATTGGCTATGGCTTCTAATAAAGGCTTTATTATATATGAAGATAAAATACCTATGCTAGATGTTACGAAGAAAATAGTTGGTGAATTCAAAATAAATCCATTAAGGTTAATTTCTTCTGGAAGTATGTTAATAACTTCTTCTGAAGGGAATACAGTTGTAGATGCCTTACAAAGGGAAGGGATAAAAGCAACTATTATTGGAAAAGTAACAAAAAATAAAGGGATTTTAGTATCAAATGGAGTAGAATTAGAGGTAGAAGAACCTAAAAGAGATGAGTTGTTTAATATAAAATAAAACTAGAAGGTGAAAGAATGAGAATAGATAATAGAAAAAAAGATCAACTTAGAAGAGTAAAGGTAACAAGAAATTATACAAAATATGCAGAGGGATCTGTTTATATAGAAGTTGGAGATACAAAGGTTTTATGTAATGTATCAATAGAAGATAAGGTGCCACCTTTCCTAAAAGGTTCAGGAGAAGGATGGATTACAGCTGAATATAATATGCTTCCAAGAGCAACTGGTACAAGAAAAATAAGAGATATAGCTAGACTAAAGGTTGATGGACGTACAATGGAAATTCAAAGACTTATAGGTAGAGCTTTAAGATCAGTTGTAGATTTAAAAGCTTTAGGTGAAAAAACATTATGGGTAGATTGTGATGTAATACAGGCTGATGGAGGAACAAGAACAACATCAATATCAGGAGCTTTTATAGCTATGGTAGATGCAGTTAATAAACTTCATAGAGAAAAACCATTCAAAGTATATCCAATAAGAAGTTTTGTGGCAGCAACAAGTGTAGGAATAGTAGATGGGGAGATGCTACTAGATTTATGTTATGAAGAGGATTCTAATGCTAAAGTTGACATGAATGTAATTATGACAGATGAAGGTGCTTTTGTAGAGGTTCAAGGAACTGGAGAGGATAGTCCTTTTACTAGAGCTGAATTAAATGAATTATTAGATTTAGGGGAGAAAGGAATAAAACAAATGATTCATGTTCAAAAAGAAGCATTAAAGATGGATGCACTATGGATAGGTACTGGAGGAAAAAATTAGAATGAAGAAGTTAATAATAGCAAGCAACAATAAACATAAGATAGAAGAAATTAAATCTATGTTATGCGGAATGCCTTTTCAAATAAGGTCGTTAAAAGAAGAAAATATTGATATAGATGTTATAGAAGATGGAACAACTTTTGAGGAAAATTCTAAGAAAAAAGCTAGTGAAATAGTGGGATTTTTAAAAAACAAAGGTGAGAAAAGTTTTATTGTGCTGTCAGATGATTCTGGATTAGAAGTAGATTACCTTAATGGTGAGCCTGGTATATATTCTGCTAGATATTCAGGAGAACATGGCAATGATAGAGAAAATAATATTAAGCTATTAAAAAAAATGTGTAATGTTCCTTTTGAAAAGAGGGGGGCTTGTTTTGTTTGCCATATATCTTTAATTGATGATAATGGTGAGTATATAGGAATAAGGGGGGAAGCAAGAGGAAAAATTCTTGAGGAATTACCAGATGAAGATGGCTTTGGATATGATCCTATATTCTATTATGAACCTTTAGGTAAAACATTTGCGGAATTAGCAGGAAAAGAGAAGAATGAAATTAGTCATAGAGGGGTAGCATTAAAAGAACTAAAAGATAAAATAGCAAAGTTTATATAAGGTGGGAAATGAATTGTTAATAGCAGTGATAAGTGATACGCATAGAGTTGCAAAATATATTAATATAGCAAAAGAGTATATAAAATCTGCGGATGTATTAATACATCTAGGTGATAATTCAGAAGATATTGAGGAATTAACTAAGGGATTTAAGGGAAAAGTATATGGTGTAAGAGGAAATTGTGATTTTACTAATAATTATCCTAAGGAAAGTATAATTGTTTTAGAGGGCAAAAAGATATTTATTACTCATGGAGATTTATACGGGGTTAAGTATAGTCTAACTAATTTATATTATAGAGCTAAAGAGGTTGAAGCTGATATAGTCCTATTTGGGCATACGCATGAACAAATAATATTGAATGAGGATGGAATTATATTTATGAATCCAGGAAGTATATCTCTCCCTAAATTAAGAGGTAGACATATAGGGTATATTGATATGAACAATGGAAAGATAAAGGATGTTAGACTTAAAGAAGTAAAATGTTTGTAGTATTATGTAGAAAAGTAAGACTGTAAAAGGTGCTAAAATTTTAAATTATCTTTATTTAGGTCGATTTTTCTTTATTATTCAATAATATATATTTTTCTTTTAAAAAAGGTATTGACGGATTAATGGTCATACTGTAGAATAATCATTGTCGTCGCGAGAGAGCGATGCCGGTGATACCGGGGTGTGGCGCAGATGGGAGCGCGCGTGGTTTGGGACCATGAGGTCGCAGGTTCGATCCCTGTCACCCCGACCACTTTCCAAAACAAGATTAAAAAAAACTTGACAAATGCGGAGAGATATCATAAAATAATATTCGTTCTCGAAAGAGAAAATATGCGTCTTTAGCTCAGCTGGATAGAGCAACGCCCTTCTAAGGCGTGGGCCAGGAGTTCGAATCTCTTAAGACGCACCATATGGTGAATGTAGTTCAGTTGGTAGAGCGCCAGTTTGTGGCACTGGTTGTCGTGGGTTCGAGTCCCATCGTTCACCCCATATTTAGGGATATCGCCAAGCGGTAAGGCACCACACTTTGACTGTGGCATTCGTAGGTTCAAATCCTGCTATCCCTGCCATGTGGTTTACTAGCTCAGTCGGTAGAGCACTTGACTTTTAATCAAGGTGTCCGGGGTTCGATTCCCCGGTAAGCCACCAAAAATGCAGATGTGGCGGAATTGGCAGACGCACTAGACTTAGGATCTAGCGCCTTTGGCGTGGGGGTTCGACTCCCTTCATCTGCACCATATGCGGAAGTGGCTCAATGGTAGAGCGCCACCTTGCCAAGGTGGATGTTGCGGGTTCGAGTCCCGTCTTCCGCTCCACAATATGCGGGTATCGTATATCGGTAATACTCCAGCCTTCCAAGCTGGAAAGGTGGGTTCGATTCCCACTACCCGCTCCAAAGAAAAGCAACTTGAATAAGTTGCTTTTTTTGTTTTGTTCTGAAATATAGTTGTTTACTATTGTTATATTCTATTGGTAATATATAATTATAAGGTAAATAATATTATAAAGATAAAATATGCTCCTATAACTCAGGTGGATAGAGTGCAGGACTTCGAATCCTGATGCCCCCCGTTCAAATCGGGGTAGGAGTACCAAAGGGCTATTGTACTAAATAATTAGTGGGTAGCTCTTTTTTGTTCTTTAGGAAAAGATAATTGTAATTGAACTGTGGATAACTTCGATATTTTAATGTTACTAAAGCTTATTTATATGAAAAGTCTAAATGAATATAAAGAGAAGATTTCCCATGAGCTTTTACTAGAAGGTGCAATTGCACCTTTTTATATTATATAAGAAATTAATATTGTTATATATGTGTAAGTGGCATTGTAGGGGATAAGTTTATAGTAGTTCAAAGTAAAAATGCAAATATATAATATTATAAAATTTAAATACTATTTTGTGTATTATAAGGAAACTAAATATAAACTATGCCAAGTGTATCATTAATAGAAAATAAATATAAAAAAGAGAATTTTAAAGAAATCAATAATTAATTAGATATAATTACATATAATACTTATGTAAAGAGAAAAAGCTGTGATAGAATAGTCCTTGTCCTTCGGGAAAGCAGTCAAAAAAACTTGAAAAAAGTTGTTGACAGCGAAAACGAAGAGTGATAAGATAAAAAAGTCGCCGAAGGGCGTAGAGATCTTTGAAAATTGAACAGAATATAAAGTTAAAAACCAGCAATTCTTTTTTACGAG
>OGSH01000213.1_pt1 | contig 43917 bp, 30 predicted proteins | sample 1573821 | NCBI WGS metagenome assembly OGSH01 (sample SAMN03295845, study PRJEB24534) | human gut metagenome | isolation source: fecal sample 5 from infant 6 | host: Homo sapiens | place: USA: Pittsburgh, PA | collected 2014-07 | reverse complement strand
CATTTATATAACACAAATTAAAACCTATGGAAATTAAATTGATTTCCATAGGTCTCATTATTTTATATTTATTTATAATTATTTAAGACCCTTCCATTGCCAATTAGCAATCTCAGGTAAATCAATACCATTTTCATGAACAAATTTAGTATGAATTTCTAATTTTTCATTCATTTCTTGAATGATATGTGCACCCTTATTACCTAATTTCGGTAAATGATAAATTGCATCTTTTACCAGATTGAAACGATCTAGTTCGTTCATTACACGCATATCAAATCCAGTTGTTATTTCCCCTTTATCTCTGTAACCATGAACCGAAACATTGTGGTTATCACGCTTAAAGAATAAAGTATCTACTAAGTTTTCATAACCATGGAAACCAAATATTATTGGTTTATCTTTAGTGAAAATCATATTAAATTCTTCATCAGATATACCATGTTCATATACTTTTGGAGATTGTAATTTTAATAAATCAACTATATTAACAAATCTAATTTTTAAATCTGGTAAATATTCATGTAATAACTGTACTGCAGCTAAACCTTCAAGAGTTGGTGTATCTCCAGCCATTGCAAATACAATATCTGTTTCACCATTCTTATCTGTACTTGCCCAATCAACAATTCCCAAACCTTTATTCACTAAATATTCTGCTTCTTCAATAGTAAACCATTGTTGCCTTGGATGCTTAGATGCTGTCATGACATTTACTTGATTTATACTTCTCATACATTTATCAAAAGTTACAAGTAATGTATTTGCATCTGCTGGCAAGTATTCATGAATTAATCCAGAATTTTTATCAGCTAAATGACCAAGCATTCCTGGATCCTGATGAGTATATCCATTGTGATCCTGTTGCCAGATATGTGAAGTATTTATTAAGTTTAATGAAGGAATATCTGCTCTCCATGGAATATCTTCACATTGGTTTAACCATTTGAAATGCTGTGTAATCATTGAATCTACAACACGCAAGAATGATTCATAGCTATGAATGAAACCATGACGTCCAGTTAATAGATAAGCTTCTAAAGCACCTTCAGCTATATGTTCACTTAACATTGAATCTAATATACGTCCATCTGGAGCTAAGAATTCATCATAAGGTTCATCTATTTCTCCAACCCATTGACGTTTTGTTTCTTCAAACATTGCATATAAACGGTTTGATGCTGCTTCATCTGGGCTGAATACACGGAAGTTACGTTCCTTATCATTTAATTTCATGACATCACGTACATATTTTCCTAAAATAAGCATATCTTGCGCAACATTTTTACCTTTTTCTTTATTATCAATAGCGTATTCACGATAATCTGGTAAACGAAGACCCTTCATGATCTTTCCGCCATTTGTTGCTGGGTTACATGACATACGTCTATCACCTTTAGGAATTATTTCTGCAATCTCTTCTACAAGCTTACCATCTTCAGTAAATAATTCTTCTGGACCATAAGTGTTCATCCATTTTACAAAATCATCTGCACACTCCATATGCTTACTGTCAAAAGGAATCGGAACCTGATGTGCGCGGAATGAGCCTTCAATTGGCTTTCCATCTAATTCCTTAGGTCCTGTCCATCCTTTAGGTGTTCTGTTAAGAATGACTGGCCACTTAGGTCTACTCATATCATTTTCTTCTAATGCATGCTTTTTAATTGTAAGAATCTTTTCAATTGCTTCATCCATTTTCTCAGCCATTAACTGATGCATTACTTCAGGTTCATCACCTTCTACAAAAATAGGATCCCATCCTAATCCTTCAAAATACTTTTGTAATTCTTCATCAGTCATTTTTGCCATAATTGTAGGATTACTTATTTTAAATCCATTTAAGTATAGTATCGGTAGTACAACACCATCTGTAACAGGATTTATAAATTTATTTAATTGCCAAGATGTAGCAAGTGGTCCTGTTTCTGCTTCACCATCACCAACAACAACTGTTGCAATTAAATCCGGATTATCTAATATAGCACCAAAACCATGTACTAACGAGTATCCTAATTCTCCACCTTCATGAATTGAGCCTGGAGCTTGAGGTGTCGCATGAGATCCAATTCCCCCTGAGAATGAGAACTGTTTATATAATTTTGATAACCCTTCAAGATCTTGAGTTATTTCAGGATAAACTTCACTATAGCTTCCATCTAAATAAGAGTTAGAGACCATAACTTGTCCGCCATGGCCTGGACCAGAAATATATAGCATGCTTAAGTCATATTTATTAATTACACGATTTAAATGAGCATAAATAAAGTTTTGTCCTGCTATAGTACCCCAATGACCAAAAACAGCATTTTTAACATGTTCTGGCTTCAATGGTTCTCTTAATAAAGGATTTCCTTTAAGGTATAATTGACCAACTGAAATATAGTTAGTCGCCCTCCAATATGCATCTACTTTCTTCAAATAACTTTCTGAAGAATAATTTATATTTGTCATTTTTATCAGTCTCCTTTTATCTATTTATTTTAATCAATCAATTATTTTTGATTGGAAAATATGGTTTTGAATGAATTTATATCAACACTTTTTTCTGGTTTAAAATCTGGCGATAAAATATATTGAATCAAGCTGTACTTAAGCCATCCAGCAGAAATGCTGTTTTCAATTTTATCTAATGGTGATGTACAAACAAGAATATCTGTATCTTCTATGTTAATTTCATAAATCAATCCTAATCGATGATTTCTCTCAAAATTATCAATCATCTGCACTATAGGATTTACTTTCACATCATCAAGAATTGATAGATGTGAATTCATCACTATATCCCACCACTGTGGTGTTGAATAAAACTCACAGGGGAAATATTTTAACGCTGGATTATTATTATCAATAAGAAGTCCCATAGTTCCTACAGGTATTGGTTTACCCATACCTTCTGAAATAGAACGGAACATTGGATAACACCAGAAATCAGTACAATATGTTCCTTTAATTGAATTTAGATTTTCTTCATTTTTTGGATAATATAAAATCTTCTTCTTATTTGAAATACCTTCTATTACTTCACTTATATCATCAGTAATTATAATATCTGCACGAGTATTTATTTCTGGAACCTGTGGATATATCCATATATCATAATGATTTGAAATATTTAATGCTCCAACGCTTAATTTAAGAGTTGCTTTCTCTGGAGTTGAATAATGTGGTAATTGAATTTCAAAATCTGCTATATCATTAATTCCAACTAAAAGTCTTGTTAATTCTATTTCTTTATTCCATATACATTCTTTTGAATCAAGAAGTTCTATTTTTAAACACATATCTTTATTGATAATATCTCTATAATTTGAAAGCTTTACACTACATTTGAAAATCTCATCGCAATTCCATACATACTTAGAAAACTCTCCAAGTAATACACAATCTGAACAGAATTCCCTCCACTCATCAGCTGAGATTATTCCCTTATTATCCATAAAGGCATCAAGTACTCCAACTAAAGCTGTTCCCTGTCCACTAAAGTCTTGAAGATCCAATAACTGGAATCCTGCTAATTCCTTACTTCTAAATGCTGTTTCAAGTTCATCTTTATAGCATTGTGCTGCAAGTTTTCCAGATGCTTTAAAATATAATTGTGCTTTATCTATTAATTCTTTTTCTTCTAAACGTGCTTTAAATGTTTCAAAATTCCTTGCTCTTAATACACCAGTATATTTATCTATTTCATTGAAATCTGGAAATGTTTCATATTGCCCAATTTCATGCGATATAACAGGAACTTTAGGAATAAACTCGTCTTCTTCAGATACAAGAACTTCTTTAACTCCTGTTCCATACTGAATCTGTTTAACCCCACCTTGTCCTGCTACATTTTTTTCTTTAGCAATAGGTCTTATCATTTCATCATAGTTGTAATCAGTATTTGGTGCTTTTGTCTGAACATGTCCTTGTGGAGCATCACACATAGCATAAGATCCTCTAAATAATCTGTCTCCTGAAAAACGTACTCCACTAAAGAAGTCATCTTCTTCAAGAATACATGGAGCCCATTGAAAATTATTACATCCTTGTACATAAAGATGCCTATTGTCATAATCCTTATACCTTTTTAAAATAGAATTAAGAACTTCCTTACTTCCCCATAACTCATTTCCTAGTGACATCATTACAAATGATGGATGATTACCAAACTCATCTAAAATTCTGAATCCTTCTGCAATCAAATATTCCTGCATTGCTGCATCATGATTCTCATCCTCCTCAGTTGTAATTGTTCCCCAGAATGGTAATTCTGGTTCCATATAAATCCCAACTAAATCAGCTGCTTCAAATGCTGCTTTTGGAGGACAGCATGTATGAAATCTATAATGATTAATTCCATATTCTTTAGCTATTTTAAGTACTTTTATCCAACTTTCTACATCTGTTGGTGCGTATCCTGTAAGAGGAAATATTAAACCATCATGTTTTCCTCTAAGAAATGTTTCCTTGCCATTAATCAAGAATTTCTTTTCCGAAGCCTTAAATGCAAGCATACCAAATGAATAAGTTTCTTCATTGATACACTTTTCATTCTTCTCAATCTGAATTAACATTTTATATAAATATGGATCATATTCACTCCAAAGCCTTACATGCCCTCCCATATCATATTCAAATTCAAAATGACAATCTTTCACAGAAAAACTTTGTTTATTAAATAAAATTTCATTATCAAGAACTTTTAATGATATAGTATCAACTTCTTTACCTTTAATATTCCCTGTAACCTTAACTGTATTTTTATCTATATTAGGATAAAACTTTATATTGCTCAATCTTGTTTTATTAGTTATATTAATTGATATTTCTCCTGTTATTCCATTCCAGTTTGTCTGAGTATCTGGTGAAGTCATATGACCACCTTTTGTTGGATATCCAGTGTTATCTACCATAATAGTAATCTTGTGTTTTTTATTTTTTATATAAGGCGTTATATCATAATGATGTGATGTACACAAACTATTCTCAGTTCCTACATACTCTTCATCTACCCAAACATGAGTAATTCTAGTTCTTTCAATGATTAACTCGAAATATTTTTCTCCATCATTTTTAGGAAAAGTTACTTCTTTAGAAAACCAAGCATATCCTTCAAATTTATATAAGTCAGTAAGAAAACCTAACTCGACATCAGTATTTAGAATTCCCTTCTTAGCTTCAGACGTAGTAGTTGGTAGAATAATTATGTCATCAAAGTTTTTATTAAATAGCTTCTCAGTAATACCTGCTTTATTACCATCTAATTTAAACTTCCACTGACCATGTAAATTAATCTGTTCCATTTATTTTTCCCCTCCTCTTTGATTCCTTATAATTTCTTTTATATTTAACAGCAATTTTAACAGATAACTAATTATAGTCTTTACCAAAATATATAAATACCCAAAAAATATTACATAAATTATAGTTCTTTTTAGTTTGGTAATATATGTAATCATATTTTAAAATTCTATATTTCATTTTAATAATAAAATAAGTTTTATACTTTATTATCAAAAGATGCAAATGTGAACTAAGTTCACATTTGCATCTTTTGTTTATATGTAATAATTAATGTAACGTTAATTGTAATATTAATTCTCTCCACACTCACCATTACTTCCTAACATTTTCTACATTTGATTAAAACAATAATTAATTTTATATGCACTCATAACAAATAGAGGGCTATTAATCACCCTCTATTTCTTCATAAAACATTTAATAAATAACAGCTTTTTTTAAATGATACTATATTATTCTGAATATACAGAAAAATTATTAGTTTTGAAATTATATCCATTTCCATTATTATAGCTCGATGTAATTTCATATCCAAATTGTACTTGTCCTAACTCAACATTTCCATACCACTTTGGAACATCCTTTATCCAATTAAGAATTTCTTTTAAATCTACTGTTCCAGAACTAATATTTCCATCAACCCTTACAAAACTAAATACTTCATTTCCACCATTATTTCCTCTATATACGTTCCATGTATGACCTCCAACTGGTACTCCCCAATAATATGGAACTGCATTTCCATAAGAATCATAATTATAAGAAATAGGTTTAACGTCTCCATATGAATTCATCCATAACATTACCTCATATGCATTATTATTTAACCATATATCATAAGCTGTTTCCATTGCAACTCCATTTGTAGGGACAGTTACATTAAAATTACTTGTCAAAGTTTTAATATCACTAAGGTTCTTATTTATTACTTTTTCTGCATGAGGATATGATTTTATTCCTCCAGTATTAGGGTGAGCTGACCAAACTCCCCAGTCACTTTCTGAATTAGCCCATATACTTTGAGGTCCAGCACCTTCTCCCCAAATATCATTTCTTATAGTATACCCATTAGTCTTCCATTCACCCCAATTATCTGATGATGACCATGTTGCAGCAAATACTGTTTGGGCTGGTACTAATAACAGCACTGCTACTGCTACTAATTTAATAATTCCTTTTAAATTATATTTTTTTACCACTTCAATCTCCCCTTTTTAATAAATTCTTCATACTTCTTCCTTTTATATAAATGCTGTTATTTACATAATAAATATAAATAGCCATTGATACCGTTTACTAAGATTATACTTTTACAAACACTTCTCTTAACACCCTTATAATTAAACTAATTTTACATTAATTTTTTTATTTTTTATACATACTACATGAAATTAAAGTTATCAACTAGTATAGTTAATATTAGTATTGTGCATAAAAAAATAGCAAATCCACCTGCGGAATAATGCTATTTTACAATTATGATTTTATTTTTTACAAATATGTTTCAGCCAACTTTTTGCAAGTGGAAGCCAGCTCTGACATTCCTCTTGTACACCATAACCATCAGGTGTAGCTGTTAATTCATCACAAGTAGATAGTCCATGACCACCTACTGGATACATATGAAATTCTACAGGAATTTCATATTGTTTCATTGCTTCAATCAATAAAAGAGAATTTTGTACTGGAACACAATCATCTGTATAAGTATGCCAAATAAATGCCTGTGGAGTATCATTTGTCACTTGTTTCTCTAATGAAACTTTATTTAGCATTTCATCTGTATATTGACCATTCAGTAATGACTCAAACGATCCTCTATGAGCATATTTTCCTGAAGTGATTACCGGATAACATAATAGCATAGCAGCAGGTTTCAATTGTTCACATAAAATCCCAGTTGCATCAGCTAACCATTTTTCATGCCAGAATACACCTAAACTCGCTGCAAGATGACCTCCAGCTGATGCACCTTGAACTATTATATTATTTTCTTCTACATGCCACTCTTCTGCATGTTCATGGATTAATTTCATTGCTTGTGCTAATTCCAAAAGAGCAGTTGGGTACACAGATGGTGCGCATGAATATCGTAAAATAGCAACATGATATCCCATTGATAAAAATTGCATCCCTAAAATTTCACCTTCTCTGTCTGAAGTCATACAATAACCACCACCAGGACACATAAGAATAATTGGACGCTTTTTTATTCCAATCTCTGGAGAGTTGTCTAATATATAAGTACATAATTTTGATTCTTTCTGAGAACCTGAAACTTGAATTGAATAAATTTCTGTTTTCATAATTTTATTGAACTCCTTTTATCTCGTGCACATGCTTGTACATGAACATAATTTACTAATATTTTTATTTTATATATCTACAAAAGCAACATATCAATATTGATCTGCTGCTTTAAAACCCATTTCTTCATAAAGTTAAACAGCATTCATAATTTCATACTGTGCTCTATACAAATCGTAATATTCACCACGTTTTTTCACTAATTCATCATGAGTACCAATTTCAGCTATCTTTCCATCATTTATAACCATTATTCTATCTGCATTTTTTATAGTTGATAATCTATGAGCAATTACAAATGATGTTCTTCCATTTAATAGCTTGTTCAACCCTTCCTGAAGTGATTTTTCTGTCTGAGTATCTATGCTTGAAGTAGCTTCATCTAAAATTAATATTTTCGGATCTGCAAGCAGTGCTCTTGCAAATGATATAAGTTGTCTCTGCCCTACTGATAATCTGCTTCCTCTTTCATTTACCTGAGTATTATATCCATCTTTTAAATTCATAATAAATTCATGAGCTCTTACAGCTTTTGCTGCATTAACAATCTCATCTTCAGTTGCATTTAAATTCCCATATCTTATATTGTCTAATATAGTTCCTGAAAATATAAATGTATCTTGAAGCATTACTCCCATCTGTTCCCTTAAAGAGTTAAGTGTTACTTTTCTAATATCATTATCGTCTATTCTAACCTCGCCTTTTGTCACATCGTAAAATCTGCTTAAAAGATTTATTATTGTAGTTTTTCCTGCTCCTGTAGGTCCTACTAAAGCTATCGTCTCTCCAGCGTTCACTTTAAATGATACATTCTTCAATATTTCCCTATCTTCATCCTCATATTTGAAAACTACATCTTTAAACTCTACATCACCTTTAACTTCTGGCATTTCATAAGCATCTCTTAAATTCGTTATGCTTACTTCTTCATCAAGAGTTTCAAATATTCTCTCTAAATATGCCATTGCCATAATTAATGTATTATAGAAATTTGATATATTAACTATAGGATTCCAGAATCTCCATATATACCCTACAAAAGCGACTAATGTACCTACTGATATGTCTACTCCAATGGATTTTATACCCACTAAATATACAAGGGATACAGTAAAAACTGAAATATTATCAATTGCAGGCCATAACATAAGCTGATATTTTACAGCTGTAAGCCAGGTACTTCTATTTTCCCCACTTACCGTTCTAAACTTTTGTGCATTGACATTTTCTCTTGCAAATGCCTGAGTTACTTTCATTCCACTTATACTTTCCTGAATGTAAGCATTTAAATTTGATTGCTTATTGCTATATTTCTGTGTTGTTATTCTCTGAACTTTTGCAAGCATGGCTACTACTAAACATAAAACTGGCATTCCAATGAGACATATTAATGTAAGTTTTGGACTTATAAATAACATAAATCCAATTATTACAAAAATACTAAATAAATCAGTGATCATATTAATTAATCCATTTGATAATAAATCACTTAATGAATTCACATAATTAACAACTCTTACAAGTATCTTCCCATGAGGTCTGCTATCATAATATGAAAATGGAAGTTTTTGCAGATGATTAAATAAATCTGATCTTATATTTTTTATGATAGATTGTCCAACTAATGTCATTGTTTTTATCTTATATTTCATACATACTGAACTTATTATAATTGTAGCAACAAATAATATACTTATAAAAATAAGTCCATTCATATCTTTATTAGGAATACTTTCATCCATAGCAATCTTTACAAAATAAGGTCCCATTAAACTTGCTACACTTGATAAAAGCATTACTATAAGTGTAATTATCATTTCTTTTTTATATGGTTTTACATAATATAAAATTCTTTTACAATGTCCTAAGTTCAGTTTTTCATCTAATGATTCATCAACATCATATTTGTTTTTTGCCATCTATATAACCTCCCTTTTTTTATCACCATCATTTATATACTCACCATATTGTTCTTTGTATACATCATAATAATGTCCATGTGCATTTATCAATTCTTCATGTGTACCACTTTCAATTATTTCACCATTATCAAGAACTAATATTAAATCTGAATTTTTTATCGAAGAAATCCTATGAGCTATAATAAATGTTGTCTTTCCTTTATATATAGATTTTAGATTCTTTTGAATTGCTGCTTCAGTTTCAACATCAAGTGCTGATGTTGTATCATCCAGAATTAATATTGATGGATCTTTTATTATGGACCTAGCAAGTGTTATTCTTTGTTTCTGACCACCAGATAATCCTACCCCTCTTTCTCCAACTATTGTTTCATATGAGTCAGCAAGTTTATTTATAAAATTATCTGCATCTGACATTTCTGCCGCCCATGATATTTTTGAATTATCTATATCCGGTATTCCATATCTTATATTATCCTCTATAGTATTAGAAAATAAGAACACATCCTGCATAGATATTGATATGTTTCTTCTTAATGCGTGAAGATCATATTTTTTTATATCTACTCCATCAATAAGAACTTCGCCAGATTGTGCATCATAAAATCTCTCTATAAGATTAATAATAGTAGATTTACCAGAGCCTGTCTGACCAAAAATTGCAACTCTTTGTCCAGGCCTCACATGAAAATTAACATTTTTAAGTACCTGTTCATCACCATACTCAAAATTTACATTTCTAAATTCAATTTCACCCTTAATTTTGCTTGGTTTTATTCCATTTTTAGGATTTGCAACTTTAGTCTGTTCCCCAAGAAGCATTCTCATCTTTTTTGATGCTGCTAGAAATCTCTGCACATCATTTATTAACCATCCAACCATATTAACTGGATTGTTTATTGCCCATATAAGACCATTAAAAATCACCAGTTCTCCCATGGTCAATTTTTCGCTTATTATTAATATTCCACCAACTAAAATCATTATTACACTGAACATATTTGAAAGAGCATTTAACATTGGCATATATTTTTGTATCACTTTTGCAAGATCCATATTTGAGTCCATATATTCCTTATTTCGCTCTTCAAATTTTGATATCTCATATCTTTCTTTTGCAAAAGCTTTAACCACTCTGTTTCCACTTATATTTTCCTGTACAACAGTATTTAATTTAGAAAATCTTTCTCTTATATCGTAAAATATAGGATTACATTTTACGGTCATTCTATATGCACAATATGCTACTAGTGGTGTAAGTAAAAACATGAACATTGTAAACTGTGCCTTTATTACAAACATAGTACCTATTGCAAATACAAACATAGTTACATTTTCAAATATATTATACATAACCCATGCAATAAAATGTCTTATGGCATCCATATCTCCAGTCATCCTTGCCATTATGTCCCCAGTTCTTGTCCTATTGTAATAATCTACATCAAGTTCCTGAAGTTTTTCATACATCTGCTGTCTTATTTCAAATATTACATTTTGTGATACATGTTCAAAAACCATCTGATAAGTATATCTTATCACTGATTTTAATACTGTTATAAATACCATTATTCCTAATATATAAATGAGAATACCTGATTTATTCTTCATTATTACATCATCTACAATCACTCCACTTAAATATGGATTAATCATAGACATAAGTGAACAGATAAGTGCTGCTACAAATGCTGAATAAAATCTAAATTTGTACTTATTTACATATGTAAATACCCATTTAATGCTGCTCATTAATAATTCCTCCCTACATCGTCTCTATTTTTTTAACATGTTAATTATCTAATAAAAAAAATCAAATAAAAATGTACTTTTTTATTTATATGATGTATATTCTTATATAGAAGAAAGGGGGAACCATTAGTGTGTGACGTAGGAATTTCAATTGAAAAATTTAATCCTGAAGTGTTATATTCTATTTATTGTACTACTAGTGATACATTTGAAGGAAATTATCACTGTCATGATTTTATAGAATTCAGCTATGTTGTTTCTGGGAATGTAAATTACAAAATAGATGATAAATTTTATTTAATAAAAGAAAAAACCTTGCTTCCATTTAACCCTGGAGTTTACCATTACGAGTACTTTACCAAAGGTATTAATAGCAATCTTAAAGAACTCCATGTTGGATTTAGAAATTTAAAAATTGATGGTCTTCCTTTAAATCATATTTTGAAGAATTCTTCAACAGTACCAATGCAATTTAATCAATATGGTGAAGACTTTCACAAGTGTTGCCTTGAAATAATTGAAGAACATGAATGTGGCGAAATTGGCAAAGAATTAGTTTTAAAAAGTCTTGTTATGAAACTTATTGCTCTTTTTTTAAAAGAGACAAACTATGTAAAAAATACAAAGAAAATTAAACAGTATTCTCTGCCTTTTTATGATAAAAGTAACATAGTAGAAATTATTATAGATTACTTTGAAAAAAATTATATGAATAATATTTCTCTTAATGATATTTCAAAAAATATGTATATAAGTTCTGTTTATATATCAAAAACCTTTAAAGAAAAAACAGGTGAATCTCCGATTAATTATTTAATCAATTTACGACTGCAAAAAGCTAAAGATTTACTTCTTAAAACAGAAATTCCTGTGAAAATTATTGCTCAATCTGTAGGTTATTCTGATGCTTATTATTTCAGTAAACTCTTTAAAAAGTATTATGAATACTCTCCTAATAAGTATAGAAGTATTAATTCTATATAAATTCATGCTTTGTATTATATGTACTTTTATAGCAAAGGGGCTATCACACTAAATTTAATGTGACAGCCCCTAAAGCCAATCTGAATTTTTTATTTTTAAATAGTACTCCGAATAGTAAAATCTATATAACTAATAATTATTATAAATGGAATTTATATTTTAAAAATCAAATTAGCATTTATTTTCATTTCCTAATTAAACGCATCAATATATATATCTATCAATTCGCTTGTTACCTTAAATATATCAAATAAAACTCTGCTCTTATCATATAGGTCATATATATCTTTATCATAGTATTCTTTATTTAGATAGTACTCTTTCATGTCCTCATATAAATACTTAGGGTCATTATCAAACTTATAATCATGATCACCAAAATAAGTGCTCCAAGCTTCTTTAAAATTTTCACTTGTTGTAAAACCATAATATCCAGAATTACCAGCTGCAATAACTTTTTTAAATGCCGCCATTGCTTCTATTGCAACTCTTCCTGTTCCTAATACACAATCACCAGCCATATAAAACTTGTTCACATCAATTTGACTTCCAGTAAAATGAATAACTTCTTGTCCCAATTCATTGTTAACACTATCTGCAAACTTCTTTAACTCTAAATACCCTGGTCCATCTCCTATTATTATTCCATCATATTTTATATTATCTTTTTTTCGCAAATCTCTTATAACTGTAATCAAATTTTTACATACTTGTATCTTTCCCCATGCCATCCTACTGCAATAAATTATGCCAAGTGAATCTTGATCCATATCATAGATACTTCGTAAAAAATCAGACTGACTATTCATATAATTCCTAAATGAAATTCCATTAGGAACTACTACAGAATTTATATCATATTTTAAAAGCCATTTATATACTGGAATACTTACGCTTATGACAGTATCAGCCTGCTTCAATGCACTATTTAATATATCATAATAATACATACCATGAACAGTAAATATGCATGGAATTCCCAGCTTTTTACCTGCCTCTAATGCAAGACTTCCAGATGATGACTGATGTGCATGGATCAAATTTATATCCTCTGCTTCTATAATATTATTTATATCATCTAAAAAACTGATTTTTTTATTTTCATCTCTTTCTATTTCAAGAGGAAAATTCAAATTATATATTTTACACTTTAATTTTCTAAATTCATTGTCTAAAGGACCATAACCACCTACTACTGTTACTTTTATTCCTTCGTTTATTAATTGTTTTGCTAATGTTAAAACATGCGTTTCTGTTCCTCCAATATTAAATTTGTCTAAAACCAACATAACACTTAATGTTTCTTTATAGACTTTATCCTTCTTCTTTGCCTCCTTTGAATAATATTGTTTTGATCTCTGATCTTTATGGGATCTATAGTAATACAAAGGTTCATTTATATTATTAATACCATAAATAAGAGATTTTGCTATAAATTCATAATCTTCTGCACCTTCTAATTTTCTTGTTAATCCTCCTACTTTATCAAATACTTCTCCTTTAAAAAGTATAGTTCCAAAAGACACAGGACTGTTTCCATTTCCAAACTCTTCTTCTATTTTAGTTTTTCCATAAACAACAAAATTAGGCACTGTTTTTGCTTCTTCTATATAATTTCTAAATACAGAATAATTAGATCCAACCATCATAATATCATTGTTATCTTGTAAATATTTCACTTGAGTTTCTATTCGCTTATTATGTGAAATATCATCACCATCTTGGATAGCAATATATTCTCCTTTTGCAAGATACATACCAACTGTAACTGCTCCTGAAAAGCCCATATTTTTAGGCATTTTTAAGAATGTTATTTTGTCTTTGTTGTAATTATTTATCCATGAATTAATAATATCTACACTATTGTCTGTTGAACAATCATCAATAATAATTATTTCAATATTTTCATATGATTGATTTATTAATGAGTCTAAACATTCTTCAATATATTTTTGATTATTATAATTTGATACAACAATACTTACTAAATTTTTTATCCTCTCAACGTGCATTACTTTTCCTCCTAATATGTCTTGTCTATACTATATTATGCAGATCTTATATTTTTTGTTTTATTATTTAACAATATTTTATAAAATTCATATACTGACTATGTACAAGATTTAGAAAAATATATACTTTTAATGGAGGAAATAATAAGATGCTAGAAGAATATAAATATGAAATTGTTAATAACAATCAAAATTATAATATATTAAAAATAACTATAACTAATAACACAGTATGCGACTATGTTACTATAAATATTTATGACCTTACTGATGGCGAAAGTATTTTAGTCTTTCAAAATCAATACTATATAACTCCATGTTCAACTAAAGTAATTTTCTTCCCATTAGTAATAAATAATTATGATGACTATAGAATTATAGAGAATTTTCAGGTCACATATGCAGCACAAAGTCCATGCACACAGGTATCTACAATGATATTGTATGATGCACAATTAAATGACTTCTAAATTAAATATCCTTTTAATTGCTCTTGATAACACTGATCTTTCTGACACTCTAACGAGCATTTCAAAACAAACATTTACTAATTGGGAACTATATATTATTACTTTTGAAAAAATAAATAATATAAGCAATATTATAAAAGATAAATATCAGATAATAGAAATCAATGAAAGAACGTCTATTTTTAATTTCTTATTATCATTTTCTTCATCACTTCCTGGAGATTTCATTGCTTTAATAGCTAATTGTGATATTAATGATCCTAAAAGGTTTGAAAAGCAGATTTCTTTTATGAATTCAAATAATTTAAATATCTGCTCTTGTCTAGAAGCCTCTATGAATAATAATATTTATGAAAAAGAAGCATTAATTGAATCTAATAAGTTTATAGATTCTGATAACATTAACTCTGTAATATCAGCATCTTATCTTCCATTAGATTTATATACATTTATGCTAAGAAAAAGCTTTCTCATTGATATATTGCCTTATTGTACTCATAGTATTTTCGATTCAGAAATTGATCTTATACTTTATTTCTTACGTTTTGAAAAAATAAGTAAAGTCCCTGAAATTCTATATTATGTCCAAAAATCAAGGCTTCCTTATAAAGAATGTCTAAATTATTGCGAATCTCCACTCACTACTAATAAACTTGCTATTTTTAATAGAAATAAAATTCTTGATAATCAATCATACTTTAAAGAAATAATAACTTCAAAAAAAAAATTATCAACTTATTGCATTGAATATGATTCTACTATTGTTACTATTTTAAATAGTGTAAATATTGGTGGTACGGAAAGTTATGTTATAAATTTAGCTAATAGACTGAAAAAAGAGAAGATACAATTATGCATTTTAACTAATGAATGCTTTAATAAAGAGTTATTTGTTTTTTATGATATTCCTCTATATATTTTTGACTTAAAAAATATTTATAAATTTAAAAATACTCTTTCAATTATTCCAAATATAAAGCTTATTCAAATTCATATGGATAAAGACTTATATCTGTGTCCTATGATTAAATCAATATTAAATATTCCTATAATATTTACTATTCACGGAATATATTATTCAGAAAAAATTATACAATCTTATAGTAATTATCTTGATGAAATTATTTTTGTAAGTGAGTATTCAAAAAAATATTACAGTGAATTATTAGAAAAATCATATATTCACAAATATCTTGTAATTCCTAATGGTATTGAAATATCTAATGATATTATTAGTAAAAAAAGTTTCTTAAAAAAAGCATTGGGTATTGATGAAAACTCAATAATCCTGATATATTGCAGCAGGTTATCTTACAATAAATCAAAACTAGCTCTATTATTTTTAGAAAGCTTTAAAAAAGTAATCAAAAAAAACAAAAATATTTTTGCTATAATTGCTGGAAATGGAAATTATGCATTATCTATTAAAAATTTATGCCAAAATATAAATAAAGAATTTAATGATAATAACAAAGTTTTTTTCTTAGGGAATAAATTTAATATCTTATCCTACTACTTTGAAAGTGATTTAATTATTGGAACTGGAAGAGTTGCAATTGAAGCTATGAGTTTAGGAAAACCAGTTATTTCCTTTGGTTCAAATGGACATGTAAATATTGTTGATAATAGTAATATTGAAACCTTAGTTGATTCAAATTTTGGAGATCATTCATTTAATCCTGAGAAATTTAATGATGAATTAATAATAAATAAATTAACTGAATATATAAATCTTTTAATTAATTCCTCAGAAAATCGTAAAAAATTAGGATTATGGAATAAATCTTATATAGAAAATAATCTTACTTTAGATAAAATAACAACTTTTTATCTTAATGAATGTAAAGCTAGAAACTAACTTTATGACTTATAAAACCATCTGTTAAAATTGCTTTTGAATAAATTTTAATAGATGGTTTTATATTTTGTGTCCTTCCTTTATTTATTATTACTTTAATCACTATAAAATTTCTTATCAGCGTAAAATCAACAGTTCTTTTATACTAATACAATCATGACAATAAAAATTATACAAATATATTTGATATTAGTTAATATTATACAAACTAATTGTATATAATTTAATGAAGAATCAATTTATATCTGATGCTATTTATAATTTTTCTAAATTCTAAAAGGGGGGAATAATAATGATTAGTTTCTTCGTATCGTTAGCTTTATTAGTTATAGGATACTGCATTTATGGTAAATTTGTAGAAAAGGTTTTCGGACCTGAATTTGACAAAGAAACACCAGCAATATCACATCCAGATGGTGTAGATTATGTTCCAATGAAAACATGGAGGGCATTCCTTGTACAGCTTCTTAATATAGCTGGACTCGGACCTATATTTGGTGCTCTTTCAGGTGCTATATGGGGACCTTCGGTATATTTATGGATTGTATTTGGTACAATTCTAGCTGGTGGTGTACATGATTTTCTAAGTGGAATGCTTTCAGTTAGAAATGATGGTGCAAGTATATCTGAAATCGTAGGACTTTACTTAGGTAATGTAATGAAAAATGTAATGAGAGTATTCTCTGTAATTCTTCTTGTTATGGTTGGTGTTGTATTCATGGTTGGACCTGCTGGTCTGCTTGCAAAACTAACACCTAACTTTATGAATATCACATTTTGGACAATCGTTGTTTTAATCTATTATTTTCTTGCTACATTATTGCCAATAGATAAAATAATCGGTAGACTTTATCCTATCTTTGGAATATGTCTAATTGTTATGGCTGTAGGTATTGCTGGTGCAACTATTTATAATAGTGGAACAAATCCAATGATGGAAATCACTTTTGAAAATCTACATCCAAAAGGATCTCCTATCTGGCCATTAATGTTTATTACAGTGGCATGTGGTGCAATTTCTGGATTCCATGCTACACAATCACCTATTATTTCAAGATGTATTCAAAATGAAAAAAATGGAAGACATGTATTTTATGGTGCAATGGTTGCTGAAGGAATTATAGCTCTTATATGGGCTTCTGCTGGAATAGCATTTTATAAAGGAACTGGTGGATTATTTGCAGCAAATGGTGGTAATTCTACAACAGTATATGATATGTCAATGGGACTTCTAGGTAATGTTGGTGGTGTACTTGCTATAATTGGTGTAATTGCATGCCCTATCACTTCAGGAGATACTGCCTTCAGAAGTGCAAGGCTTACAATTGCAGATTGGTTTAAAATTGATCAAACTAAAATTCCTAACAGGCTTTATTTAGCTGTCCCACTTCTTGGAATTGGTTATTTAATATCACTTGTTGATTACCAGGTTGTATGGAGGTATTTTTCTTGGTCAAATCAGACATTAGCAATGATGGTACTTTGGGCTGGTTCTGTATATCTTGCTAAATATGCTAAGTTAAACAAGCCTATTTCATCATTAATTGCAGCACTTCCTGCAACATTTATGTCTGCTGTAAGCTGCACTTATATACTATATGCTGAAGAAGGATTCCATCTATCAACATCAATAGCCTATCCAATAGGACTAATTTTTGCAGCAATATGTCTAGCTTTATTCCTATTCCGTACATTTATTCCTGCACTTAAAGCAAGGAAAGCTTGATTTATATAGGAATTATCAAAATACTATTTTGTTTTAAATACAATAACTTAATTCATAATACAAACCATAGAAAGTTTATCTCTCTATGGTTTGTAAACTTATTGCTAATGTCTCTAATCCCTAACTAGTTCGCCGATATACATATATGCCATAATATAAATAATATTAAACTACTAGTTTTAGTACAATCCAATATTTTACTTATAATTTCCCAACACACTTAATGTTCACATTTAAAGTGATACATTCTGATCATATGTCCATCATTTTCTTCTACCATACAAAGAAAGTTCCAACCACACTTCTCATAAAAATTAGTATGATCAGTTATTAGGTAAACATGGTCATATCCCATATGAAATACATCATTGCATACAAAATCTAACATTCTTTTTGCTATTCCATAATTTCTATATTCTTCTTCTACATATACAGCACAAATATTAGGATATAAATCCTTACGCTTATGAAAATCATTTTCTATAACACCTATTCCTGCAATAATTTCATTTTTATCCAATACTATATACCATTGTGGTATATTTACACAATGGTTTTGACTCTCTTGTATACTACTTAAGTAAGCTTTCTTTGGAATGCCCCATTTTTTATGAAACCAATTAGATGCTCTTTCATTTAAATCTGTCCTATCTCTTAATCGTATAATTGGATATTCACTATACATATTTGTTCTCTCCTTTTAATTTTTATACATTACCGTAAATTATTTACTTAATTTAATGATGAAATAAACGTACATTAGTAAATGCCATAGCTATATTATATTTATCGCATATTTTTATTACATTATCATCTCGTATTGAGCCTCCGGGCTGTGCTATATATGATACTCCACTCTTTTTTGCACGTTCTATATTATCTCCAAATGGGAAAAATGCATCTGATCCTAATGATACATCTTTCAAATTTTTTAACCAGTCTTTCTTTTCTTCCTTAGTAAATGGATTTGGCTTTTCAGTAAATATATATTCCCATACCCCTTCAGATAATATATCCATATAATCATCTGAAATATATATGTCTATTGCATTATCTCTATCTGCTCTTTTTAATCCTTGTTTAAATTGGAGATTTATAACCTTAGGACTTTGCCTTAGAAACCATGCATCAGCCTTATTACCTGCAAGCCTTGTACAATGAATTCTCGACTGCTGTCCAGCCCCAATACCAATTGCCTGTCCATCTTTTACATAACATACAGAATTAGATTGTGTATATTTTAATACTATTAAAGATATAATCAAGTCTCTTTTTACATTGTCAGGTAAATTTTTATTTTTAGTAGGTAAATCTGTTAATAAATCTTCTGATATTTTAATATCATTTCGCTTTTGTTCAAATGTTATCCCATAAACCTCTTTTGTTTCCATTTGCTTTGGAATATAATTTTCATCTATTTGTATTATTAAATATTTGCCTTTACGCTTAGTTTTTAGTATGTCTAATGCAGCCTTTGAATATGATGGTGCTATTATTCCATCAGAAACTTCCCTTGATAAAAATTTTGCGGTCTGCTCATCACACTCATGTGATAAAGCTACAAAATCTCCATAAGATGACATTCTGTCAGCACCTCTTGCTCTTAAATAAGCAGTTGCAATGTCAGATAAATCCACATCATCAATAAAATATGCTTTTTTTAATACTTCACTTAATTTTATTGCTATACCAACTCCTGAAGGACTAACATGCTTAAATGAAGCTGCTGATGGAAGTCCAGTAGCATTCTTTAATTCTTTTACAAGCTGCCAGCCATTTAATGCATCTAATAGATTAATATATCCAGGATTTCCATTGATTATTGTTATAGGAAGTTCACCATCTTTCATAAATATTTTAGATGGTTTTTGATTTGGATTACACCCATACTTTAATTTTAATTCTTTCATGTTAATATTACACTCCTTTTTAAACAAAATAAAAAGCCCACCTATCCGGACTTTTGCCCAGACGGTCGGCTTATTACTTGTTATACTTCATGTGGTTTATTCCACTTCCGTCAGTTGTATAACCTATACATAAAAAATATCACTTCAATATAAATTTGTCAAATATTTATAATTTCATTCCAAATTATATCACCTTCACAGTGCTCCATTTCCTGTTAAATAATATTTAAAACAAATCCTCTAAGCTAATTTAGTATATCTTTACTATTTCTCTATGGTAATAATCATGTATTCCTATACTTGTCACACTTACAGATAAGTTTTAATACATTTCCTCCACATAAAAAGTGCTACTATCACAAGGGCTATGCCATAAACTATCAATGCAATTATATTCGATAATAGAAAATAATTTATTGTTGCTGCAATACCAACAAGAATCATACCTAGTAAGATGTTTAGTAAATTACTTCCATTATTAACTACACCAGCTTTTGTAGTAAATGGTAAGCTTAATTTTCCAATTATATGTTCAGCAACTATGAATATTAATAAGAATATAAAAACAATAATTAAAATTCCCAGCACTTGTATACCAAAAATCACTGTAAAAATCACACTTTCAACTAAGTACAATGGTAATAATAAATTAACTATCAAGGCTTTATAAGCACCTCTATATATATTAGCTGTATCTTTTATAAATACAGATTCATAAATCCATGCTGCTTTATAATCATTTGAATATTGAAGAGTCATTAAAATTGATGGAATCATAAGTATAAACCAATAAATATTTAATGACATACTTAAAGGAATGCTCTCTATCCCTTCATAATTATTCGTAAATATAAAGATGAATAGTATAGGAAAGATAATAATAAAACCTAAATTAGGATATGCCTTAAGTTTAAACTCTCTTTCTCTTTTCATTACAGAAACTGAAAGATTATAAGCTGCCTTTTCCTCATTATTCCTACATGTCCACCTTCCAAACCTATAGAATACTCCTTTACTCTTTTCCTTTTCATTATTTCTTACACTATTTAATTTTGATAAGGAATCTTCGAATTTAGAAATATTTTTTAAATATAATATAATTGCTATAATTGGAACAATAAATGCTAATGTAATAAGCATAATTATTATTTTATTAATTTCCCCTCCATTAACTGCATATAACGGTGCTGCAAACCACATTGGTGGTAATAGTAAATTCCATATGCGGCTTTTATAGACTATATTTAAATCAAAAACATTAAACATTCTCCCTAAAAATTGATAACCTATAGTCATTACTATTGTTAATGCTATTTGTACAAAATTAATAATATCTTTAACTTTTTCACCATTAAAAAACCTTAATATAAAAAGATATATAAGCGCTGTTATTACAATCATCAATATATCTACTACTATTAATTCCCCTAGAAAAAGTATCCCTGTTAATATGCCAAATCTAAACATTCCTATTATTGAAAGCCATGACAGTGCTAATGAAATAAGAAAAATATAATAACATATATGTGTTACTTTAGCTGCTGCTATTGTTTTATTGTTAACACCTTTGGTTCCTATTACATTTTTATCTCTTACATCTAAAAGAACATTTGAAAAATCTGATATAAACGAAGTTAATACAAAAAACATAAACATACCAAAGGCTATGGAAAATGAAAACATCGCATTAGAAGAACTTAGTATGATTATTCCAATAAAAGCTCCAATTATACCATACATAATTAATGCATAAACAAATGAATTTTCACTTTCTTCATCCTTTTTATTGGAGCTTCCCATAATAGTTGATGTCCTTCTTCTATCAAGAGTTAGTTTAATCTTTAATATTATTCTCATCTTTTCATAATCTACGCCAACCCTAGTGTACAGACCCTTAAATTTATCTAAAAATTTTAATAATTTATATTCTCTCATACATGCACCTATTTAATTATCCTTGCAATTTCTTGTGCTATTTCTTTATGATTATTAAATCCTGTTATATCGTTAAATATTTCTTCTAGAGATCCTTCATTGCAATTTTCCTTAAGCTCTTTAAAGCTTCCATCAGCAACTATTTTTCCATCATTGAGAAGAACTATCCTGTGACTTATTTTTTCAACAACATCCATAATATGTGATGAATAAAAGATAGTCTTACCTTCCCTTGCTAAAATTTCCAGAAGCTCTTTTACAATCATAACAGAATTAGCATCTAGTCCACTTAACGGCTCATCTAAAAATAATATTTCTGGATTATGAATAATGGCAGAAATAAGTATCAGTTTCTGCCTCATTCCCTTTGAAAAAGCAGAAATTCTAGTATTCAAGTAATTTTCTATTCCAAACTGACTCATAAGTTCTTTAGCTTTTCTCGTTGAATTCTCTACATCTAAATCGTATAATTCTCCAATAAAATTCAAATATTCTTTTGCAGTAAGACTTTCATATAAATCTGATACTTCTGGCACATATCCTATTTTCCTTTTATACTCACCTTTTGTATCTTTAATGTTTTCTCCAAAAATTCTCGCCTCTCCTTCATATCCATCTACTGTACCAAGGATAATTTTTATTGTTGTGCTTTTTCCTGCACCATTAGATCCTATATATCCAATAATTTCTCCTCTCTTAACTTGTAAATTAACACCTTTTAATACTTGTTTTGATCCAAAATTCTTTTTTAAATCTTTTAATTCCAATATTATGCTTTCCATAACTCTTCCCCATATCTTAGTTGATTTAGTTTTTTCTTTAATGATCTATCAATTTATAATATATATTTTCTATAAGAATACAGCATATAAAATTCTCTAGATTAGTAACCCTTAAAATCATTCTGCTATTACAATTCTCACTTAAATAAAACTCACCCTTTTCAAGGATTCTTAAATATTATTATAACATCTATCACTGAATTTTATAGATATTTTGTAAATAATACACTAAAATTCCAATATGCTTACAATTTATCAACTTTCAATATTTATCAGTTAATAATCTGATGTATTTTTTTAATTCTAAATGCCATCAATTAAATATCTAAAAAGGCTTTTCCCAACAATATGGGAAAAGCCTTTTTAGATACTTATAATTTTCTTCTAAATTAAAATTCCTTCACAGTGATCCATTTCATGTTGAATAATCTGTGCAACAAATCCTTTGAAAATATTCTTTCTCTTTTTAAAATTTCTGTCACGATATTCTACTTCAATAGAAGAATATCGTGTTGCCTTCTTTGTTCCTTCATGTGATAAACATGCTTCTTCATCTTCATAAGTAGCTACACTATGTGTTATTATCTTTGGATTAACTAAAGGAATAAACTCATCTCCCATTAAGGCTACAATAATACGCACATTCTCACCAATCTGATTAGATGCAAGTCCCACACATATATCTCTATTTGCCTTTGCAGTATCTATCATATCATCAATAATATATAAATCCTTTTTTGTCGCTTCTACTGCTTTTTGTGTTAATCTATCATTGTCTTTTACTATTTCTCTTACCATTTACATACTCCTGACAAAACTGTTCTTTTTCTAAATAATCTAATTTATTGTTTATACTCATATACATCAATGCATTTCTCTTATCTACATAATCAAAAATAACACATAAATCTATACTGCTATCTTTTTTTAGCTATCCCCTTAGCCCATGAACCTAAAACAATATTACGTTCTAGCTTATATAAGTATATTATATTCATAATATACTTATATAACAAGTTTTAAGTAATATTTATTAAAATATTCTATTGAAAAAACAGAAATAACATTATCATTATTTTAGATTTATCATTTCACTCTTCTATGGATGATAACATTCTACTTCTTCATATTAGCTACATATTTCATCTTAATTTTTTCAGGAAATAACCTCATTAATCTATTAAGTTTTCCTGGAATTGATATTTCTTTATTCTTCATCAATCTCTTATATCCATATTCAGCTACTTTTTTAGGAGACATTGCACTTTTAGGAGTCTTTTTACCTTCCCTTATAAAAAAATTTGTTCTAGTTGCACCTGGACATAATATACAAACCTGCACTCCTTTTTTCTTAGCTTCATATCTAATAGCTTTACTATAACTTAATATAAATTCTTTGCTTGCAAAATAAGTTGAAGTATATGGTCCTGGCTGAAATGCTCCTGTTGATGAAATATTTAAGATCTTACCTTTACCTTGTTTATACATATCACCAAGAAATAATTTACAAAGTTCTACTACACTGATAATATTTAAAATCATCATTTTTTCATCTTCTACTAATGATATTTTATCAGAACAACCTAATAATCCAAATCCCGCATTGTTTACTAATACTGATATATTAATATTAGCCTCATGAATTTTATCATATATAGCACATGCTGAACCTATCTGCCCTAAATCTTGCTCATAAATAAGTACTGGAATACCAAATTTACTTTCAATTTCCTTTTTAGTATTTTCTAATCTCAATCTATTAGAAGATACTATAACAATACCATAATTATTAGCTGCAAACTTTTTTACAAGTTCATACCCTATTCCACTTGTTCCACCTGTAATTAATACATATTCCATATATCGCCACTCCTTTTATATATACAATAAAATATTAGACTGGCTTTGTAATTCACATTTGTTAATTCACAGATTAATTTTTAGTTTTTTTCTTATTCTACTGAGTGATCCTGGCTTAACGCCTATATAAGATGCAATATACTGCAACTCAACTCTTTTCTGCAAATTGGAATATTGTTTGCAAAATTCTTTATAGCGTTTCTCCCCATTTAATAACATAAGATTCTTAGCCCTATTTTCTACTTTTTCAAGTTCCTTAAAATATAAATTATTAACTGAATTTTTAATTTTTTCATCTGATTCTATAATTTTATAAATAACATCATATGGTATCTTAATAAGATTAGATCTTTCTAAGGTTTCAATAGTAAATGATGATTCTTTCTTTGTCCTAAATCCCTCTGTAGAGCAAAACTCATTTTCCATGCTGAAACATTTTGTGATTTCATCACCTTTTTCATCAATGTAGTAACCTCTTACAATTCCTTTTATGATGAAATATAAGCTCTTTGCTCTTTCTCCTTCCCACAAAATAATCTGTCCCTTTTCAACCGTTAAAATTAACGTTTCTCTATCAATTAATTGTTCTGTTTCCATATTAAATTTCAACTTTAAATTATGTTCTAAGTACTCACTATTTTTCATATTTACTCTCACTTCTATTTTAATTTTAACCTTGCATTTTCAATGATAAAATTTTAAGAACGCTTAAAAATATCTTGTATAGATTGTACATTTATACTCTTTCTTTTTCAAACCTTATTATATTTTTTATTTATTTTTTAATTTAAATCTTTTTAACATTTCGTTTAATATTTCAGCCTGTGCAATCAATTCTTCACTTGCTGCTGCACTTTCCTGTGAAGTTGCAGAATTTGACTGAACTACATCAGTTATCTGTTCTATTTCTTTTGTTATTTGATGTATTGAATTAGACTGATTCTCTGATGAAACAGCTATCTCACCAATAACATCCGTTGTCTCATTAACATTTTTAACAACTTCTGATAAATTTTCTGCTGATTCTTTTGCCATATTCATTCCATCTTCAATTGCTTTTATAGTATCTTGTATTAATTTAGCTGTTTTTTGTGCAGATAATGTACTCTTATTAGCCAGGTCTCTTACTTCATCTGCTACTACTGCAAAGCCTCTGCCAGCCTCACCTGCTCTAGCAGCTTCAATTGCTGCATTCAATGCAAGAAGATCTGTCTGTGATGCAATTTCATCAATATCTTCTATAATTGTTCTTATTTCTTTTGAGAATTGTGCTATCTCAGACATAGAACATAGCATATCACTCATCTGCTTGTTACTATTTTCTACTTTTTCTACACAAACCTTTGCTAATTTATCTGCAGTATTTGTATTATCTGAATTCTTAGTAACCTGCTCACTTATTTCATGAATACTCTTTAATATCTCTTCTATTGATTCAGCTTGATGCATTGATGCATTTGATAAAAGCTGCGCAGTTTGAGACACTTGTCCCGCTCCAGTATTTACAGTATTTGATGCTTCTAGTATATCTATAAAAGTTCCATTTAAAGCTTGTAATATATTATCTAGTGATTTCTTCATTTCAATAAAGTCACCCTTATATAAATAACCAGTTTCAATATTCAATTCTCCGTTATCAATGCTGCTTAGTACCCTTCTTAAATCCGAAATATAATTTTGAAGGTTTTTACTCATATACTCAAATGTTGATGCCAATTCTCCTATTTCATCCTGTGAATCAACATTAATAGAAACATTTAAATCTCCTTCTGCTATTTTTTTTGATATATCAACAATATCTTTTATGGGATTAGCTATCTTATTTGAAATATATAATGATATAAATAGTGCACATATAATACCAATTACAATAAATAATATTGTTAATACTATTGAGACAATCTGTACTACTAACAATTTGCCCATTACCTTTTCGCCATTTTGAACCTTAATATCCATAAGCTCTTCAAAATCCAATGATAATTTGTTTTCAAGAACACTTCCTTTTATTTTAAATATTTCTGCAGCTTCTTCTGAATCTCCACTCTTTTTTAGACCGATAACATTATCTACTACGCTTTTATATTTATTTAAGTTTTCTGATATTTGTGTATAAATCTCTATTTCCTTTTCTTCTCTACATCGTTCTTCAATCCTAGGCATATATTGATCTATTATTTCAAATCTTCTATCTAACCTGGCTGTTTCAATTACAAGTTCCTCATCATCTTCGATTCCAGTAATATCTCTTATAATATAAAGAGTTTTCTCTATTTCCTTTCCAACCTTTCCAATGTCTCCTTGAACAAAGCCATACTTGTCCAATGTATATCTATAATCATAGTTTGTTTTCAATAATAGTACTACACCAAGGATGCTGGAAACATTGGCAATAATCAAAACTAAAATGAATGATTTTTTAATTTTATTTCTAATTGTTATATTATCTAAAAATTTATCCAGTTTAAATAAGTTCACAATTATATTGTAGATTTTCTTTTCTACTATCTTATTTTTTACATTAAGATGCATATGTTTATCTTTCTTTTCTTTTTTTATTATTTTTCTTATTTTATCTAAAATTTTTTCTTTTTTAATTTTCTCCTCCATTACACTTCCCCTTTACTCATTCCATAGTTTTATTTTTTCTACTGTCATTTTGCTCATATCATCATTTAATTGTTCTACCCCCATTTTTTTCATTTCTTCTTGTATTTTATTCCACGAATCATCAAACTGGGATTCTGGCCCTAATATAACCTCTGTTATAGATTTTTGAGTATATTCATCTAATCTATTTTGAATTATTGCCATATCACTGTCTGTAGGAATAATATACTGCCATTGCTGACCGTGTTTTGATACTCCTAATTCCTCTGCCTCAGGGAATAAATCAACCCAAGAATTAACACCATAAGCCTTTAATGTTTCTTTCTCTGCACTATTATAGGCATTCTCATAATTTTCAATACTATTTGTAGTATAATAATTTCCTGTGGAATCTAATGCCCCATCTCCTCTTTGAGGAAAGTAATTATTATATTTTCCTACTCCTGTATTAAAAGCAAAACTATTATCAGTATTTTTCTGTTTCTCAATCTCAGGTAAAAATATCCTTTTACCATTTTCTATTTTATAATGAACCCCTTCAATTCCCCAATTTAATAAAACCTGAGCTTCATCCGAAGCTAACCAATCTAGAAACTCAAATGCTCTTTCTTTATTCTCACAAGATTTACTAATTCCTATCCCATTACCACCACTAAATCCATAATCCTTTAAAGACTGATCTTTGTACGTTTCATTAATAGTTACAGGTAATGGTGCAAAAGTAGCTTCTTCATTTCCATTGTTAATTAAATTTTTCATGGATGATTCATAGCCCCATTTAGCATCCGAAATCCCAAGTACTACTCCTCTATCTAATTTACCTCTATATGTACTATCATCTTGAGTAAATGATTCTGGATCTAACAATCCTTCTGCATTTAAATGATTCAGCCATTTAATATACTCTTTAACTTCTGGCAATTGAAATTTATATGTTGCTTTTTGACTTTCATCATCTATTTTAAATTGTCCATCATCTGGTATTCCAGCTGCTGATGATGCAATATTTCCAACTGTTATAAGCCATCTCCAGTCACTTGCCATAAGTGATAATCCTATTGTTTTTTCTCCATTCGTCTCAGGGTATTTTTCTATATAACGTTTAAGAGCTTCCTCATAATCATAAATTGTATTTATCTTAGGATAACCTAATTCTTTTAATACTCTGTGTTGTAATTGCATAGTTCCATTAGGATTCCATTGAGCAGAACTAACACCACTTGCTCCAACTGTATATATTGATGGATCATCTAAACTATACCTTAATCTTTTTATTTGATCTCCATATAAATTTTTTAGGTTTTCTCCTTTTTCTTCAAAATAATCATCTAGCTTTATAATTGCTCTTGCATCAATTAATTTTGAAGTATCTCCTTTTGCATAAATCAAATCTGGATAATCCTCTTTTGCAATCATAAGATCTATTGGTTTACTAAAGCTACTATCTGCACATATTATCTCTAAATTAACACCTGTAAGTTCCTTAATTTTATTTGCAACTGCATCATCAAATTTAGCAGCTCCTAAATCTTCTGAAATAAATAGTGTCAACATTATAGGCGATGCATCTTTTAATTTATGTATTTTATCATTTAAATTAATCTTACATCCTATTAATGCATTACAAATTATTGTTGTCACTAATGTTAGTGACACAATTTTAAATTTTTTCATTTTTAAAATCCCCCTTTTATAGTTAACCTTTGTAAAATAGCTTTATCTAGTGTAATTATACAAATACTTTTTATCTATATATAACGTTTACAAAAAATGCAAATTTTCTATTTATATTATCATTTATCAAAATTTATTATCTGTAAAATTATTATATATTCATAGAAGTTAAGGAGATACCTGTAAAATTCAAGGCATTTTACATTATTTTTTAGTGGTTTATAGTTTTTAATCTAAAAAATAATGTATACGCCTCTTTTTATCGCAATAATTGTATTTTATTGTTATGTTTTTTACGATTTATATGTTAAGTATAATTATAGACAATGTATATTGTTTATAATCTTATAAAAATGATAACTTCAAAGTATAACCTTTTTCAATTTGGGTTACAATCATGTTACTAGAAAATAAAACTTTATCTTCTGCATGTTTCATTGAATTGTCCTTCTCAGAAATTATTTCATACTTTAATTTTGAGTATAATTTTATAGTTTTTGTGTTTAGTTTTATCTTACATATTCCATTATTTAATCCGGATTTTATATTTATTTCTTTTATATATCCATTATTCCATTCAAAACCTAATTCAAATCCACCTCTTGCTTTTATTCCTTTTACACTTCCATCTTTCCATTCTTTAGGTATACATGGAAGTATCTCAATATATCCTTTATTACTTTGAATAATCATTTCGGAAATAGCCGCAGTACCACCAAAATTACCATCTATTTGAAATGGTGGACATACATTTAGTAAATTAGAAAATGTAAGCTGTTTAAGAAGTATCTCTAAATATTTATTGGCAGATTCAGAATCCTTTAATCTTGCAAATAGACATATTGCCCAGCTACAGCTCCATCCAGTATGTCCTCCACCATTATTAAGTCTTCTTTCTAAAGATTTTCTACCTGCTTCAAAAATCTCTTTATTATTATCTTCATTTATTTCATTTCCAGGATATAATCCAAATAAATGAGATAAATGTCTGTGCCCCTTTTCAAACTCCTCGAAATCTTTAAACCATTCCTGTAACTGTCCAAACTTTCCAATTTTATATGGATATAAATTGTTATAATAATTTTTTAATTCACTTCTAAATTTTTTATCTATTTCCAGGATATTTGCTGCATCAATACAAGTTTTAAATAAATTTTTTGTAATAGACATGTCCATTGTAGAAGCCATACTCACACAACTTTTTTCTCCTTCTTCAGTTATAAAATTATTCTCTGGAGAAATTGATGGGCATGTTACTAAATATCCGTTTTCATCTTCCAAAAGCCAATCAACTAAAAATTCAGCACAGCTTTTCATTATTGGATACATTTCTTTTAAAAACTTAACATCATTAGTAAATTCATAATGTTCCCATATATGACTACAAAGCCATGCACCTGCCATAGGCCAATATGCCCATTCTGTACTTCCTCCTGCTGGTGATGTCTGCCTCCATAAATCAATATTATGATTAGCTGTCCATCCTCTACAGTTATATCTTATTTTTGCAGTTTGTTTTCCAACTTCTGATACTTCTCTTATAAGATTAAATAATGGTTCATGACATTCTTGAAGGTTACATACCTCTGCAAGCCAATAATTCATTTCTAAATTTATATTTGTAGTATAGTTACTGCTCCATGCAGGTCTTAAATCTTCATTCCATATCCCTTGAAGATTAGCAGGCTGTGTTCCTTTTCTTGAACTTGAAATCAAAAGATATCTTCCATATTGAAAATAAAGAGAAATTAAACCTAAATCATTTTTATTTTCTTTAAAATTTTCTATTCTTTTATCTGTTGGTATACTATTATCCGTAAAATCGGAATTTAATGTAAACTGTAATCTATCAAACAATGATTTATATTCTATTTTATGTGCGTTGTATAAATTCACATATGTTTTATCTCTAATCTTTTGTATTGAATTTTCACATAAATCATTTACATCTTTTCCTTGCGTTCCTGCCTCATTTTTATACCCATTAAAACTCGTATGAACTACTATTTTTATAATAACTTCATCTGCATCTTTTACTTTTAAAATACCATCTTCACTTTTTATATCTCCATTTATGCTATTTACTTCTAATACAGCTTTAAAATTCATACCTCTTTTATCATCATAAATTACAGGTTTTTCTCCATCTTCGTATGAAGGAAGCACATGTATAGGAGCCTTACCTAACAATGATATTGAATTTTTATTTTCTGTGACTACAGTATACCTAAGTAAACTATCGAAAGATGCTTTAAAAGATATTTTTCCTTCTTTACTGCTTTCAAATTTAACTACAATTGCATTATCAGGTTTAGAAATAAAAACTGTCCTTTTATATCTAATATCATTCATAGTGTATTTCACAGATGATAATGCATCTTCTAGATTTAAGTCTCTTTCATAATTTACATAGTCTCCTTCATTATCAAAATCAAAATATAAATTTCCAAGAGGAAGATATGATTCATTCCATGGTCCTAATAATTTATTACTAATTAGATTTTCACTTTTACAATACTCACCTTCAAATATGAGTTTTCTTGCCTTTTCTAAGTCATCTGCAAAATTTTTATCTGTTTCTTCTTTTATTGGTACTCCAGACCATAGTGTATCTTCATTTAACTGTAACCTTTCTCTATATACACCTCCAAATACCATGGCTCCAATTCTTCCATTTCCTAACGGAAGAGCCTCTACCCACTTTTCTGCTGGTTTTGTATACCATAACCTCAATTTATCGTTCACAAATATTTCTCCTTTAAATAAATTTTTCTTGTACTTATCTTTAGTTATAATTTCATTGTAGTCTTAACTCTAGAAAAGCCTAAGCAGTAAATTACTACTTAAGCCAATTATTTTAAACTATATAATCTTTATCTAAATTGATAACCTTTGATAGTCTCATGTCTTTTACTGAACTTCCTATAAGTATGTTAAACATTCCATTTTCTACAACCCACTTTTTATGCTCTACACTGTAATAAGCTAATGATTTTTTATTTAACTTAAGCTTAACTTCTTTAGTTTCTCCTGGATTAAGAGTAATTTTTTCAAATGCCTTAAGTTCGACCTTCGGTCTATCTACACTTGCTTTTTCATCATTAATATAAACCTGTGCAATTTCCTTTCCTGCACATGTTCCTGTGTTTGTGACTTTAAAACTAACTTCAATTTCTGCATCGTCTTCTTGCTCATTCACACTTACATTTAAATTATCATATTTAAATTCTGTGTATGAAAGTCCATGGCCAAAACAGAATAATGGTTCAACATTATATGTTGAAAAATATCTATATCCTACATATATACCTTCACCATAATTTACTGTTTCAGTACCTGGGAATTCTCCAAGCTTATGAGCTGGACTATCTTCTAACTTTCTAGGGAATGTAACTGTAAGTTTTCCTGAAGGATTTACGTCTCCAAAAATAATTTCTGCAAGCGCTCTTCCTCCTTCCATACCGTTATACCAAGTCTGAACAACAGCATGTGCATCATCAATCCACTCTGACATATCAACAGGTGCTCCGCTTGAAATTACTACTGTTGTATTTTCATTTGCCTTAAGCAGATTTTTAATAAGCTCATCCTGTTCATATGGAAGTATAATATCAGATTTATCGTATCCTTCACTATCAATTCTACGTTTTATCTCTTCATCCTTGCTTATTGATAAAGCATTGTCTTCTAATTGAAGATCTTCTGCTACATGCTTTAATCCACCAACAAAAATTACTGCATCTGCATTCTTAGCTGCTTCAACTGCTTCTTCAATCAGCTCTTTACGATTTTCTTTATCTGCACTATATCCTTTTACAAATTGTACATCTGTATTTCCGCCCAATCTCATTTTAAAGCCTAATAAAGGTGTTATTTCATATAGTGCTTTTATTTCAGCACTTCCACCGCCATTTGAATGAGTAACGTTTGCATTTTCACCTACAACAACTAATTTTTTAATTTTCTTATCTTGTAATGGAAGTATGTTTTTATCATTCTTCATTAGAACTATAGACTCTCTAGCTACATCTAATGTTACCTGTCTATGTTCTGGTGCATTGTAAGTTCCCTTTTTTCTATGTTCAGAATTTACATTTAACTTACACATTAGTCTAAGAATTCTTCTTATCTTATCATCTATAACCTCTTCTTTAATTTTGCCTTCTTTTACTGCCTTTACTAAAGGTTTTGCAAAATAATATTCATCGAAGTTATATGTTACATTCATTTCAATATCAAGACCTGCATTAGCTGCAAGTTCAGTATCATGTACTGCACACCAGTCAGAAATTACTACTCCATCAAAGCCCCATTCTTCCTTTAATATGCCTTCTAATAATTCTTTATTATGTGAACAATGATATCCATAAAGCTTGTTATACGCACTCATTATAGAATATGCATCACCATTTTTTACTGCTTTTTCAAAAGCAGGAAGGTATATTTCTCTAAATGTTCTCTCATCAACTATTGCTTCAACATTTAATCTTTCTGTCTCCTGATTGTTAACAGCAAAATGTTTTACACATACTGATACATCATTTTCTTGTACACCTTTTATAAATGGAACTGCCATTTCTCCTGAAACATATGGATCTTCTGACATGTATTCAAAATTTCTACCGCATAATGGACTTCTAACTATGTTTATTCCTGGCCCAAGTATTACATCCTTACCTCTTCCTCTTGCTTCACTTCCAAGCACTTGACCACTTTTATATGCTAAATCCTTATTCCACGTTGCTGCTAATGCTAAGCTACAAGGTAAATAAGTCACATAATCATCTGAATTTCCTATTGGAACCCAGCTATCATCTGGAAATTCATGTCTTACTCCAATTGGTCCATCGGACATTTTTAAAGGAGGAATATTTAATCTTTCAACACCATCAGTTCTAAATAATCCTGCACCATGAACCATTGCAGACTTTTCTTCTATTGTTAATTTTGAAATTAATTCTTCTATAATCTCTAAATTCATAATTATATTTCCTTTCTAATTTACATTTTTATCAGCTTATATTAATATTGTTCTTCTCTAGCACAGATATCTATTTTCTGCTAAAAGAAGAACAACTACTTTTTTTATATTATTTTAATTTACAATTTACTTCACAAATTCCCCTTGGAATTGTTATTTTAGTATCATTTCCAACCACTTCAAATGTTAATCCACTAGCGTCTGAAACATTAGTAACATCTTTTAGGATTAAGCTCCATGGCTTATCTATACCAGTAGATTTAATATTTATAGTACTTCCATCTTTTAATACACTAACAGCTAAAGTTTCATTTCTATTCATATCTAAAACTCTTGTGCAAGCTTCTGCTTTATCAGCTAAATTATATGCTAAAACAGAAACATCTTCTCTGAAATCATAATCTGGTCTTGTGTTATCATGTCCTACAGCTACTAAGCTATTTTCCTTAACCATCATTGGGATGCTTAAGTAATCATGATATTCTTTAATCCATCTTCCACCATCATACTTCTTTCCAGTTATAAAGTTAGTCCATTTACCTTCTGGAAGATAGTATTTTGCTTCACCATGCTCATTAAATATAGGTGCAACTAATATTGAGTCTCCTAACATATACTGTTTATCTAAGTATGTGCATGCATCATCATCTTGATATTCCATTACCATTGACCTCATTACTGGAATACCGATTTTATTTGCATCATCAGCAGTCTTAAATAAGTATGGCATTATGCTGCATTTTAATTTACTGAAGAATCTTACTACTTCTGAAGCATCTTCATCATAAGCCCATGGAACTCTGTATGATGTACTACCATGTAATCTACTATGTGATGATAATAAACCAAATGCTACCCATCTCTTATAAACATCAGCTGTAGATGTACTTTCAAATCCCCCTATATCATGGCTCCAGAAACCAAATCCAGACATACAAAGTGATAAACCACCTCTTAAGCTTTCAGCCATTGATTCGTAATCTGATTCACAATCTCCACCCCAGTGTACAGGGAATTGTTGTCCACCTGCTGTTGCAGATCTGGCAAATACAACTGCTTCATCTTCACCTTTAATTTCTTTTATAGTGTTAAATACTACATTATTATACATTTGAGTATAATAGTTATGCATCTTGTATGAATCTGAACCATCAAAGTATTTTACACCTTCTGTTGGTATACGTTCACCGAAATCAGTTTTGAAGCAGTCAACTCCCATTGACATTAATTCTTTTAATTTATTGCTATACCATGTACATGCATCTGGATTAGTAAAATCAACTATTGCCATACCTGGTTGCCACATATCCCACTGCCATACATCTCCATTAGTTCTCTTTAATAAGTAACCGCCTTCTTTTGCTTCTTCAAATAATTTAGATTCTTGTGCTATATACGGATTTATCCATACACAGATATTTAAATCTTTAGCTTTTAATCTTTCAAGCATTCCTGTTGGATCTGGGAAAACTCTCTTATCCCATTCAAAATCACACCAGTTAAAATCTTTCATCCAGAAGCAATCAAAGTGGAATACTCTAAGCGGTATATCTCTATCCTTCATTCCGTTAACAAATTCGTTTACTGTTTTTTCATCATAATTTGTTGTAAATGAAGTAGAAAGCCATAAACCAAATGACCATGCTGGTGGCATTGCTGGTTTTCCTGTTAATGATGTATAATTTTCAATTACTTCTTTCATTGAATCTCCACCAATTATGAAGTAATCTAAACATTCACCAGGTACACTAAATTGTACTTTTGTAACCTTTTCTGATCCAACTTCAAAAGATACTTTTTCTGGATGATTAACAAACACACCATAACCTTTATTCGTTAAATAAAATGGTATACTCTTATATGATTGCTCGGTGCTTGTACCACCATCTTCATTCCAAATGTTTATTGTCTGACCATTTTTAACAAATGGTGTAAATCTTTCACCTAAACCATATACTAATTCACCAACACTTAATTGAAGTTGTTCTCTCATATATGTCTTTTCAGAATAGTCTAAAAAATCCTCTTCTTCAGTCTTTACATAAGCCATTCCTCTATATTTACTTGAAGTTAATTTTTGTTCACCTCTAAAGAATCCCATTTCAACAGTTTCTTTATTAAAATCCATTTTAAGGTTTCCTGTTTGAAAAACAATATTTTTTTCATCTTCATTTATTAATACATTTGAATCATTTTTTTCATATATTTCAAAACCTGGAGTCTTAGCTTCTGTACCCATGTAATGATAAGCTCTAACTCTTATGACATTTTTCATAGGAGATGAAATTTTATAAGTTATAACTGGACCTCCAAGTGTGCATCCTCTGTTATAGATTTTACTGCAAGGTGCGTATAATGTTAAAACATCATCTTCTATTTTTGTGCTATAAATTTCTTGTGGACTAAATGTCTGAACTCCTGTCTTATTTAGCCAACATCCATTACTAAATTTCATGATAATACTCCTCCTAATTGTTTTTATTTCATATAATAATTTTTTATTATTTCCTAGTTTTCACTTTGATTATACATTGCGTATTTGTAACCGTATACTTAGAAAATTTTATATATTTTACCGTATTAATTATACTTTTTGATTTAATATTTAAAATTTCCTATTAAATCACCTATGCATTTTTAAAATAATAACCTCCCTTCATCGATTATATTGTCATTTTATCACTGAGAACCTACAACGTATTGTTCATTTTTTACTTATTATTGTCAATTATTATCTTTTGACTTAATTCTATTAAATTCATTTCTATATTTTGCTGGTGTGTTTTTATAAGTTTTTTTAAAAACTTCTATAAATGATTTTACATTTGAAAAGCCACTATTTAAAGCAACCTCTGTTATGGATGAGTCTGTATTGATTAATTCTTTATAAGAATAATATAGCCTTATCTTATTTAAATAACTATAAAAGGTTTCACCAGTATTTTTCTTGAAAAATCTTGAAAAATAAGTTGGGGCCATTCCTATCTCTCTTGAAATATCACTAAGTGATAGATCCAAGTCATAATTTTCTTCCATATATGTAATTGCTCTTTTTATGTTAACTTCACTTTTTTCTTCAATATTGCATATGTTATCAACTTCTCTTTCCTTAAGGCATTCCTTAAATAAAATATTACAAAGCTCCATTAAAACTATTGACATATTAAGCTCATAAAAATTCTCTTTGTTTGTATATATTTCTTCACATTTTATAATCAAATTCTTTATCTTTTCCTTAGAATCTTCCTTTTCTTCAAAATCAAAATAATAAGAATCTATATTGGGAAAATACTTTTTTAATAATTCATAAGATAATAATATTGTTATGGCTTTTATTTTATTTTTATCATTAGCCCATGTTTCATGTAGTTCACCACTATTGACAAAAAAAATATCCCCACATTTAACATCAATATACTTATTATTAATTTTGCCTTTTATTTCACCACATAAAACTAAAACAAACTCTAAATTATTATGCCAATGTAATGGATAATGGCAATTTTCCCCCTTAGAATTTCCAATATATATTTTTGCTGGTATTAATAAATCTGTTTCTATTTTTTCTTTATAAAATCTCATACTCATTCCTTCCTCTAAATTAAAAAGATAAGAACTTAGCATTGATAAATCAATGTTAAGTTCTTTTTAATAGAAATTATATTTTATTTATTCCAAAGTTTAATTCTTTCTTGAGTTAATTCAGTCATACCTTGATTTACCTTATCAATTCCATATGAATTAAGCGTTGATTGAATTTTATCCCATGCCGCATCAAAATCTTCTTCTTTTCCTAAAATAGCTTGAGTTACTGCTTTTTGAACATAGTCATCAGCTTTCTTTTGAATTATAGCCATATCACTATCACTTGGAATATTATATTGCCATGCTTGACCATGTTTAGATACTCCTAACTCTTCTGCTGGGGGGAAGAAATCACACCAAGAATCTTTATTGTAAGCAGCTATAGTTTCTTTTTCTGCTGTATTATAATTTGCCTTATAAGTTTCTATAGTATCAGATGAGTAATAATTTCCTGTAGAGTCTTTTGCTCCATTTCCTCTCTGTGGGAATGGATAAATATAATTTCCAATTCCTGTATTATGAGCAAAATCTTTATCAGTATTTTTTTGTTCTTGTATTTCTGGTAAGAACTTTCTTACTCCATTTTCAACTGTATAATGTTTTCCTTCTATTCCCCAGTTTAATAAAACCTGTGCTTCATCTGAAGCTAACCAGTCTAAAAACTGGAATGCTCTTTCTTGATTTTTGCTAGTTGAGGAAATTGCAACTCCCCATCCGCCTCCAAATCCATAATCCTTCATTGTCTGATCTTTAACATTTTCATTTAATGTTACTGAAAGTGGTGCAAAAGTTCTTTCTGGAGTTCCTGCTGCTATTAACGATTTCATTGAACTATCATAATCCCATTTAGCATCTGTAATACCAAGAACTGTACCTTGAGCTAATTTTGATTTATAAGTATCTTCTTTTTGAGTAAATGATTCTGGATCTAATAATCCTTCAGCATTCATATGATTTAACCATTTAAAATATTCTTTAACTTCTGGTAATTGATATTTATAAATAGCTTCTTGAGTTTCATCATCTATTTTAAATTGTCCATCATCAGGAATTCCTGCAACAGCTCCAGCTATATTACCACAAGTTATAAGCCATCTCCAGTCACTTGCCATAAGCGACATACCAATTGTTTTTTGTCCATTAATTTCTGGATATTTTTCTTTATATGTTCTAATTGCATTTTCATAATCTTTTAAAGTCTTTATTTCTGGATATCCCAAATCTTTTAAGACAGCATTTTGAATTTGCATTGTTCCATCAGGAGCATATATTTTTGTTTCAACACCATAAGTACCTACAGTATATATACTAGGGTCTTTTTCACTATATCTTAATCTCTCTATCTGATCACCATATAGTGTCTTAAGATTTGCTCCTTTCTTATCTATATAATCATCAAGAGGAATAATTGCACCTGCGTCGATTAATTTTCCTGTATCACCTTTTGCAAATATTAAATCAGGATAATCACCACTTGCAATCATCAATGGAATTGATTGAGTATCACCAGCAACTGGATGACTTATTTTTAATGTAACCCCTGTAATCTCCTTTATTTTTTCAGCTACATCATCTGTAAATGGCATATCCTGAGATGCATCACAATTAAAAAACTCCAATGTTATAGGTGACGTGTCCATTTTTCCTGATGAAGAAGTTGCTCCTGTTTCCTTTGAAGAACTACCACATCCGATAAAAGTTCCAGCTATTAATGATACCGATAATATCACTGATAAAATTTTTCTCTTTTTCATAAATATATCCCCTTCTTTAAATACTATTTTTCATAACCTCTATATTTATATATTGTGGATTAGCCTACTTTTCTTGACTAATCCATAATTATCTTTAATTAATTAACTATTAGCTTTTAACTGCTCCAAGAGTCATACCACTTACAAAATATTTTTGTACAAATGGATAAACTAATAATATAGGAACAGTTGCCACCATTGTAATAGCCATCTTTATTGATTCTGGATTAACACCAGCTGCTGACTGCGCTAATGGATTATTAGGATCTGCCATACTACTTGCTGCATTATCCATTACTTTCATAAGTTCATATTGCAATGTTGTCAGACTATCATTTGATCTTGCATATAGATAAGTGTCAAACCAGCTATTCCATTGTCCTACAGCTATAAATAATGCTACTGTTGCAATTACTGGAAGGCATAATGGAAGAATTATCTTGAAAAATATTACAAAATCATTAGCACCATCAACCTTAGCTGATTCATTTAATGCTGGTGGAAGTCCATCAATAAATGATCTTATAACTATAACATTAAATGCACTTATTAAACCTGGCAATATGTAGACTGAAAAATGATTTATTAAGCCTAATTCTCTTATTACCATATATTCTGGAATTAATCCTCCACTAATATACATTGTTAATACGAAAAGTATTGTTATAATTTTATTGAATACAAATTCTCTTTTACTTAGTACAAAAGCAACCATTGCACTTGCAATAACACCAGTAGCTGTACCTATTACAGTTCTTAAAATTGATATAATTAATCCTTGTCTAAGATTACTACTTCCAGAAAAAATTTCCTTATAGTTACTTAATGTAAATTCTCTTGGCCAAATATGAAGTCCGCCTCTTACTGTATCGTTTGCATCATTAAATGATATTGCTAAAACATTAAGAAATGGATATACAGTTACAATGGTTATTACAACCATTAATATCAATATAAATATATCTAATATATCAAACTTATGTTTGCCTATCTTCATTATTATTTTCCTCCTTATAAGTTTTTATATAATACTTTGTTCTCCAATTTTCTTAGCAAACTTATTAGCACCAAATACTAGGATAATTCCTATTACAGATTTAAATATACCAATAGCTGTACCAAATGAATATCTAAACATTCCAATACCATAATCTAATGCATATTTATCTAATACTAAAGATTTATCTGCAACTATACTGTTTCCTAATAACATCTGCTTTTCAAAACCAATGTTTATTAAATTACCTATGCTCATTATTAAAAGTACTATTATAGTGGGTTTAATTGAAGGTAATGTAATACTTATAATTTGTCTTATTCTACTAGCTCCATCAACTCTTGCTGCTTCATACATTTCTGGATCTATAGATGTTATAGCAGCTAGATATATAATTGCATTCCATCCCATTTCTTTCCACACATCACTGACTGTAACGATTCCCCAGAAGTAATTAGGATTAGATGTAAACTGAATTGGAGCATCTATTAAATTAAGAGCCATCAGTAATTCGTTTACAATACCTGACGTAGAAAGCATGCTTGTAACTATGCTTGCTGCAACTACCCATGATATAAAGTGAGGCAGATAAGATATAGTCTGTACACATTTTTTAAACTTCTTTGCTTTAAGTTCATTTAAAAGTAATGCAAATCCAATTGCACATATTGTTCCGAAAACTAAACTTAATACGCTCATTGCAAGTGTATTCTGTAAGGCCTGATAAAATAGTGGTTCCTTAAACAATTCTTTAAAATATTTAAGTCCTACCCATGTCTGATCTAATATAGATTTTCCAGGTTTGTAATCCTGAAAAGCCATTACCCATCCAAATAATGGCGTATACTTAAATATTATAAGCCATATAACAAATGGCAATGACATAAAAATCAAAAATTTCTGTGTCTTCATTTTTTCCCATAGCTTATGAGCTTTTTCTGATATGCTTTCTTTTTTGTGCTCTTCTCTGTTTTCTTTCTCAACAACTGAGATATCCATAATACTATTTCCTCCCTTGACTCTTTATTATTTACTTAACACTATAGTCAAATTGTATAATTTATAATGTCATTCAACTACCTTAAAAAATGTATATGTTTTCATGCAATAATTAGTGTTACCTATAAAATTAGCTGTAACCATATTAAAAAATTGTGTATTTTATATAAAATATACATTAATTATTATACTTTTCTTTTATAGCTTCTTTTAATTGTTCTATTGTTGATATCTGAATTTTTAATATTAAATAACTTAATACACTTGAACCAAATAGCAATCCTACAAATGAAATTCGTGCTGTTCTTATTATCCATAAAATTATAATGCTCATAGCAACACATGTTAGACTTTTATGAAATTTCTTTATTGTCAAAACAAGTGAAGTTTTTAAAAGAAATAATATTTTTACGTTATATCGTGATACTATTAAATATCCATACATTGCAACTAAACAAATAACAAATATTATAATAAACATAAAATACATTGGAACTATTTTGTGCATTGAAATAAAGTAAATTATATCAAAATATAATATACTTATTATGCTGTTAAATATAGCACCTACTATTACGCCTTGTAGAAAGTTCATTTTATAAAAATGAAAAAAATCTTTCAATGGAGATATATCTTTTTCCCTAATAAATTTCCCCATAGTAGAAAATAAAGTTGAAAGTGCTGGTCCAATACTTATTGATAAAATTAATGTAATGACTTTGGAATTTCCATTATATAAAAATCTATAAATTAATAATGGACAAATACAAAATAAAAAGCACATATTTGTTATAAAAAAATACATTATATAATTTGATATGACATAAAATTTGTTATTGATTAAATCCTGTTCATTTCTCATATTATCATCCTTTCATATATCTGTTCTTATGATAATAATACTTTGTTCTATTCATCCAGAATACTTGAATAATTATATATAATTATCCCTAATTTTTAGTCATATATAATTAATAAATTTTCATCTTACTAAAATTAATCTAAATTTATATATGAGTCATTTGTTAAACTCTATATTTTATAAACACAAAAATAAGTGTAGATATTTACATCATATTCTATGATTTTCATCTACACTTATATAGTAATGAATAAAACCATTGATCTTTTTATGTATCAATAATCTTTAACCTTATATGTTAATTTGTATCTTTTAATTCATCTGCTTTATATTTAGAGCAATTAGAATCTAAGTAATCTATTTTATTCTTAAAAATTCTTCAATTACAAACCTTGCTGCCCCTAATAAATATGATTCCTTAAACTTTGTTATTTCAACTTTACATATACTTTCATCTAAAAATAAATTATCCTTATATATAACGTTTTTAAGATTATCAATTTCATTTATTAAAATATTATTGATTTCTCCACCAATAACAATAATTTTAGGGTCAAAGAGCATAGTTAAATTAGAAATTCCTGCTCCAAGTATATCTATATATTCAGTTAATACCTTTTTGATAGTTTCATCATTCATATTATACAAATCTTCAAATTCTTCAACCTCATTTATACTATTTCCACTTTCATTATAAGCATCTATAAGCGCATTTTTAGACGTATATGCTTCGAAGCAACCTTTAGCACCACATTTACATAGTTTGCCTCCTATTTTTATCTTCATATGTCCCATTTCACCTGCACAATTACTGCTTCCTTTGTATATATTTCCATTAATTATTATTCCAAGTCCTAGACCATCAGTTATTGATACATATAAAAGGTTATCTACTAAATCCTTTTTATTTAAATATTCATAATACGCCGATAAATTAGCTTCATTTTCTATATATATAGGTACATTTAAATACTCAAATTTTTCTTTAAGATTGACATTATTAACATTAAGAAGATAACATCTTTTTATAATTCCATTATCTGAATCAACAGTTCCAGGTACTGATATCCCAATTCCTAATAACTGTTTTTCATCTATATTATGATTTTTGAGAATGTCTGATATATTTTCCTTTACTAAATTTACTATATGATCTATACCATCATTATTGTGTCTTACTTTTATTTTCTCAATTTCTTTGTTTTTTACATTTATTAATAGCAACTTTACATGTTTGGGCGTTAATGCAATTCCTAAAGCATAACTACAATTCTCTTTCAATTTTATAGCCATTGCTTTTCTGCCACCAGTAGATTCCATTGGCCTTACATCTTCTACAATTCCTTCTTCTTTTAACTCTGTAATATTGGTTGAAACTGTAGTAATACTTATATCCAAACTTCTTGATATATCTAACTTTGTTATCTCATCTTTTTCTAATAACAACTTTATAATCTTTTTTCTATTTGTTTCTTTAATCTTACTGTGATTTACTTCCATCAATTTTCTAGGCTTCCCCTTTCTAAAGCTGACTTTTCCTCTACTTATAAGTTAATCATAATCTTATTATAATGGCAATTAAATTATATATTTTTATTTATTATTGAATATTGTTTTATTAAAAATTAATCATAAAAATAAAGTTAGT
>OGSH01000210.1_pt1 | contig 44522 bp, 59 predicted proteins | sample 1573821 | NCBI WGS metagenome assembly OGSH01 (sample SAMN03295845, study PRJEB24534) | human gut metagenome | isolation source: fecal sample 5 from infant 6 | host: Homo sapiens | place: USA: Pittsburgh, PA | collected 2014-07 | reverse complement strand
CCCCTAAATGGGATGGGCTATAGCCCATCCCATTTAGGGGAATAAGGGGTCTATTGATCCCATCCCATTCTGTAATCCCATAACCCATTTTGAACGATCACTATAAGATCCGTGAACGTGTTTTTTTTGGGTGGAATAGTTGGAACTAGTGGAACAGGCTTTGCAGTACGTATATATGGAATAATGGTATTTTTTGGCTGGAACAGGTGGAACTTTTGGAACAGTTTAAAAAACCCTTATATATCAAGGCTTTGCGCGTTATTTCTGTTCCAAAACTATTCCAAAACAGTTCCAGATCGGGTGGAATACTTGAAAAGTTCCAGTGAAACGGCGTAATTTGAGGTGTTTTCCTGTTCCACTTGGTGCTGGAACTCTGCTGGAACAGTGGAACTATTAGAGGAAAACGGATGATCCGGGGCGTTAACCAGTGTAAAACAGGCCGGAAAAATTAGCAATTGGGGATTAATGGGGGTGGGTTTGTATAATGGGTGTGTTAAATCCCAAAGTAACAATCCCATTGTATGGGTAAGCCCCCATTCTGGTTTATCCCATATCAAAATCCCAACCTGTTAGAGTATAGATTAGTATAGTCTATATTGTAATTGCTGGTTGTGGTTCATTTGAGCTACAATATTATCAATCCAACGATAACAGGAAGCATCGAGCATGAAACTGATTACCTTACTGTCTAAACACTTCGACGTTGAAATAGCTGATTTTGAGATGGAAGATGAAACCCTGCCCGGAGCAATCTGGATTTATGAAAAGGGGCAAGACTCTGAACCAGTGGTGATCCTGAAACCAACCGAACAGCCGGGAAACTGGAAAGTTGGAAACATCTACTCTGCCCTTCCTCATGATGCCATCCTTTCAGAACAACAGCTAAAGGAACTGGTAAAGGCCGGGAAGGTGCTGAAGGGCTAACGCCCTACCAAAAACAAAGAGTATAGACTATATTATACTAATCTATACTCTGTTATCTTCTGGTCTGCCATTATGGTTCCAGCTCCGGCATAAGGTAAAACTCGCCTTTTGGTTATACTTCTACTTTTTCCCTGAAGTGCCTGATTACCTTCGCGCACCCTCAGATTTCAACACAGAGAGTATAGTCTATATCAGTATATACCGCTTGTTTTTGTCTGATCGAAAGCCTCTAAACCACGCTGTAGAGCCTTTAGGTAAGCTACTGGCCTCCTGAACGTATTAATCACTTCCCTGTATACTGTCCTGTCTTCATATGGGCTGTAATCAGCAGGGTTCTTGTAAACGTCCATGATGCTGATTATGATCTCTTTTTTATTTTTATACTTCATATCAACCAAGAAAACAGCCTTTTTACCATTATCTAATTCTTTTTCCTGACCGCTGATAGACTCATATTCTTCAATAAGCTCAATATTTTTATTGCTTGTTGTCAAGCCTAAAGATCTGTTCAGCTTCTTAAGCTCGTTATACATATCTCTTAAATATACAACAATAATAAACCTTGATTGATATCTCCTCCTCTTGTTTTTTAAGGATTCAATGTAATCTCTATTGCTCTTGATAAATGCTTCATGCTGTTCAACGTCATAAGACAATAACTCTTCTCTATAAAGTATGTTTAAGAACTCATTAAAATACATAGTTTCATTTTTTTTTAACTCAAGCTCTTTTATCTCCTTCACGATTTGTTGAAAGCTAATAAATTGTTTTTCCATATATCACCTCGTTAAATTATATTTTTTATACTATATCATTTCCTGTTTTATAGAAGGTTATATTTTTCCTACCAATCAACATTCCAGTAGCGAAAACATGATATTTATTTGATAGATTAAAATGCTTACCTTCTTTAATTATATCTTGATAAATGTCTTTCGTTAAATCCCTTACAGCATTATTATTCCATACTAAGTAAAAACCTTCATTTTTATTGTTTTTACCGAATAAATATTTAGATGAATCATTTTTTATTCTTGAAATGAAAAATTTAGATTTTTCTCTACTACTCCAGTAATCATTAATCAAATGCTCAATAATGTTTTCTTTTTTCTTCGTTAGATCATAGTTCATTATAGCTTCAGCCATTTCAAAGTCTGCTTCTTGTGCCGCTTCAAAAGATACAATATTTTTTTCCCCTTTGAGCATTGCTATAAAATTATCGTTTGTTCTTTTTATTTTCTCTCTCCTTTTCAAATCCATTATTGCATCATCTAAGGATTTATCTATCATTACTGTTGTGTGTTCTATTTTCATTATACTTCTCCTTTTGTTTTGGTTTATGTATATACCTATAACCGATATAAAATAAAAGTATATAGTTAAATATACTTTTACTTTATGTTTCAGATAAACGGTGTAGTTATATCCTTTTTATAGTGGTTTTATTATTGGCTGTTGGTATAAATGATTTTAGATATGTGTTCTGAAAGTGTGCTATTAACATATTAATCAAAACTGAATTAATATTTCTACAACCCTTAAGATTAACAGTGTTATTTATAAAGTGATCTCTTAATGCTGGTAAGTTATCTGACACAAAATCTATTGTCGCCTGAAACCCTTCTCTTCTGTTTATTTCGTCTAAAAGAATAACAGCCTCGCCTTGAGATAATACTTTTGCTTTAGCCTTTAATTCGTCTATAAATGTTTTGTGTTTTATCATATGACTTCTCCTTTTTTGTTTTGGTTAATAATCTTTAATCTATAAAAAAGAAAAAGTCAAATTTATTTTATACTTTTTGTTTTTTATTATGATAAGAGGTATAACTAAAGGATTTTTTTAAGTTGTTTAATAACGCATTGCCATTAAATATTTTGACTGATTTTATATCTACGTCTTTAAAAGCTACTGGAGCCATAATCTGAACAATAGCCATTTTAACCATTAGTGGATCTATGTCGTTCATTTGAACAGCCTGTTCAAGATAGTGTCCTTCTCTCCTACAGCGTTCTCTGAGCCTTGCCAGTGTCATAGAGCCTGCGCCACAACATTCTTCATAGAACGTTCCTGATTGCCCTGATGTTGCCTGTAATGACGCTGTAAGGCTGCTAATGTCCATAGGAGTAAGGAACTGGCCTAACCCGTCGCCGTTCTTACCCGTAAGGTAGAGATCTTCAAACAGCTCTGATAGAACGTCTGTAAAGGCTTCTTCCTGTTTTATAATGTCCATGTAGAGAAAAGCGGCTTCTGCTGCTTTTGTATATTTAACAACCTCATTCTTAGACATGTTTTTGATTATGTTGCCATCAAAAATTTCAGATGTTATTTTGAATAAAAAATCTTTCTTGGCTAATCCATCACAAACGAGATAAAGGCAAAAGCCAGTAAATAGCTCAATGCCTTTTATTAGATTTGTAGCATTCGAAGGTGATGAAGGGTTTTTGATTTCAGTGATGAGTTTTGATAGTTTTTGAATGTCATTCATAATGTTTTCCTTTAATTGTTTTAATATTTAAAGTTAACACTATGACAAAAGCATAAATCAAATTTATTTCTATTTTAAAAAAAGAAAGCCCCTGAGCGGGGCTTGTAAAACTTTTATCTTGAGAATACTACTCTTTCTGAATAGATGGTTTTAGAGAGAATAAAGGTTAAGATCAAAAACACAAATAGAGAAGCTAAACCAATAAACATATTCTCTGAAAAAATCAGCACCACAAAGCTTAATACGACAGATAATAAAGCGCCAATTTGACCAAACCATAACGGTGCTTTACCGTATGTTATGTTTGCTCCGCAAGGTAAACACACACCTAAGCCGTGTTTTGTTTCGTGATCACAAAATGGGCAGCGAACAGTTTTATTTTCCATTTTATTAATCCTTTTCGAAAACTACGCCTTGATAAACTACGCCCTGTTTTACTTTCTCAATTTTGAAAGTCCAAGATCCAATGTCATTGTTTTGTGTTTTAGCAATGTATACAGGTTTTTGGCTTTCATCCCACGACTTAACATTAAAGGTGCTGTCTTTAAACTTGATTACGTCCTTTTGAATATCAAGCCTTACTCCATACTGCTTACTGATGTATTCGCCATAAATGCCGTCATTACAACCAGCCAGAAGTGAAGCCATACCGATAACCGCAACCGCCATAAACTTTTTCATACTCAACCCTCATTCATTATAAAAGTGGTCAGTTATGCACCAGATCGGCGTGACAGTATCAATAAAAAATAGTTAAATCAATTAGTTAATTAGGCTTTTGTTAGGTGGGTAAGACAAGCCCCGGTCGGGGCTTTTGGTTAGTCGGCGTTGGTAAAAACAAGCACTGAACTGGTGTTAAAGCTGGAACAGAAAGCGGTTATGTCTGCCATGCTGGATGTGGCCGCAATCTTAGATCCTGATGTGGTGTTGCTTACGTTCCTGTAAACCACCCTACCGCTGCTTACAAGCGTAGAACAGGCGCTTGGTGGCACATTGTAGTAAGACACATCATAAGAGTCGTCTAAGCCGTTGTGAGCCGTTATAGTGAGCTTACCGCCATAAGCATTCACAAGCGTGTTAGTTCTGGTGTCTACCATCGTAGAGGGAAGACTCTTTGAACTGATGAGCATACTGTTAGCTTCAGCTACAGTGGGCTTAGAAGCTGTTATAGCGCTCATGGCTTTACTGATAGTTGCCAGATCACGTATAGCGTTGCTTGTTCTGAACCCTTCCTGCAGCTTGCTATACCCGTAAAACGTTGCTCCGGCGATTCCAGTAGCAACTACCAGCACTAATAACATTTCAATCAGGCTAAATCCTTTTTTACGTTCTTTCATTGAAACCTCCTTATGCCGCAAACTTTGGCTTGAAAAAACCTTTTATTTTTGAATGGATTTTCTTTCCTAAGAAGAAAACACCCAAAATAAAAGTCATTGAATAGGTGATTTTTAAATAGTGAACAAATATAAGAGATAGAATAATGTGAACTTCTCTTGATAAATGAACTGATATGAATAATGAAGCTAATAAAGCAACTCCTAACCATCCTATATTTTTATATATCTTTGTTAATTTCTTACTGTTTTTGATTTTAATGCCTGTATAAATAAAAAACGCTATAAATAAACAAAATACTATAACGCCAGATACTATTGATAATATATTCATAATGTAATCCTTCTTTTATTAGTTTAAAAATACGCTCATTCCATTAAAAGCTTCTCTGCTGCTTTTGGTTCTTGCGTTGATTCTTTTTTGTTTTCTGTATCTTCTGATAATTAACATTGATAAAATCCATAAATGTATCATCATCAAGATAATTATGCCTTCATCAATACCTACTGCCATTGCTGTTAAGTGTATAAAGAAAAGAATAGTTATTGTCGCTATCGTAAACTTTAAGTAATCTTTTGGATTAAACCAATCCTTTTTGAAAGTGCTTTCTTCTATACTACCGCTTACAGTCATAAGCTTTTCAACAACTATTATATTCCTTTTAAACCACGCCCTTATAATGTCTCTTCGTGTTCTTTCTGTATAAACACATGAAAAATACAACCCCATCACAAACGCACTTGTTTTTACTAACACCAATAAATCATTTATCATCTCCATCTGAATCACCTTTTATAAAACTCATTGCCTTATCCTGTGTTTTTACCGCCTCTTCAAGAACTATGTTTGTTAAGTCCTCTTTCATTTGCTCAATAATACTCGTTGTTTCATTTGCTCTTTTCTTACCTGCCGGGGCATATGCCACTTTGAGTATTTCGACAAACGGACTATCTACCCTGAATCTTTCAAACTTACGCCCACGTAAAACTTTGACTATTTTTAGTTTTATTTCGTATGTCGCTGTTGTATTAGAAACTAAGTGGTAATCGTGTTCATTAAAACTAATTGAATCCAATATCATTATAACCCTCCTTTATTTTGGTCTTTAAAATGTATGAAGAATGAATTACTTTGAGCTAACTTGAACGTTAACATCTTTAAGAACTGAGCTTCTTTCTCACTGTCCTGATCATTTTCAGGAGCGTAAAAGAAGACTGAACCCGCTACTATTTCATTTTTTCTTTTGCTATATGAAAGTATGCCATCAAGTTTCTTGAATGTTGTTATTTTCTTACCAAGCTTGCCGCTTAAATATTTAGTTAAATAATCAACATCTATTCTTTCTGAACTTGCGAAAACTTCATTGTGATTCCTGCCTTTTCTAATGTCGTTTATTATTCCATGCGCTAAAGCTATTGTTTTAATCTCTTTTATAGAATTCATATTTAAAACCCTCTTATATTTAATTGTGTATATTATAATATATAAGGGATTTTAAATATAAGTCAATCTATATTGAGACTTTATTTTATAATTAATTCAGAAACTTCATATAAATCTTCTTCTTTTAAAATTCCACGATAATATACATTACGGCAAAAAGCTAATTTGGCTTTGTGAGATATTTTATTTTGATAGCTAATAAGTAATTTAATGATGGGAATAGAAGGAGGGGTAAAGCGGTTATGGAAGGAATCAAAATACTCTAACAGATAATCATGTTTTACGTCTTTAAAATCTAAGCCACTTTCTGAACATTCTTTTATAACAGATTGAATCTCTGTATCACTACCTGAGCGAACCGTATGAAACAACTTATCAGCAAGACGTTTCCTGTGCTGTTCCTTACGTTTTTTATCATCCAGAAAATCATTTAAGCTTTTGTATTTCATCTGTGTTTCTTCATGATGTATTAATTTTGATGAAGGAGGCGTTGACCTCCTTCACCACTAAGAACTAAGCTTGTGTTTTCTTTATTAAATCATAAATCTCATCATTAGCAAATTGAGTCATGAATTCAACTTTGAATGTTTTGCTTATTTGATTAAACAATGCCTGAGCATGTTCAATTTTTCGTTGTTCTTCAAGGCGTAAGCTATCTTTACCATCAACATTTTTTGTTTCAATGATAAAGTTTAAGTAATCACCACTTGTAGTTTTAACAACATAAGCAAAGTCAGGGGAATACGTGTATCCTCCTGCCACCGGAATTTTAATAGAGTTCTTCGGTATCTTCGTAAAAACAGCTACAGACAGGATCTCTTTATCTGTTATGTTAAGTCTTTCCAGCTCTGAGTCATAAAAGACCTCTTCAAAAAGATATGAATCCAATGGTGATTTTGTATGATCCTGCAATACACCAAGATCACTTGATAATACCTCACTTAGAGGATTACCATCTGCATTAGTGAATTTTGTAGGATGAATAGAGCCTGATATCACATTGTAGCCAAGACTGAACTTATTAAACGAATTGTTCAACAAATACTTGCTAAAGCCAGATTTAATCTTTCTGATAGTTTGAATGTTCAGGTAGTCAGTGATATTGATAGTATCTTTTATATCACAAAACACCTTATGCAAAGTATCGTGTTTAGCAAAAATAGTTTGTGATAAGTTATCAAGAAACTCTCGATAGCTCATTGTATTGAGTTTAGCAAAGTTATCATCATCACTAATGATACTTTTCGACATTGCCGTATTATCACGAATGTAAATTTTATCAATGCGTGTGTGAACGCCTGATTTAGTAAATCTATCTGATTCTTCGAGCATAAATGATTTGAATATGGATAAGAATTCATTCTCGCTGTTTATCTTATACTCAATCACAGCTTTCTGATTTATCAAATCCCACAAATCTTTAAGTTCACTGAACTTGCCAACACGCATTTTAGTGCGTTTTTTTCCATCGGTAGCTTTTTTAATTTTGCTTGGTTTTACTCCAGTAGGGAATGCTGCCGGGTATTTACCTTTTAAGCGTGTATAGGAATCAGAATCTTTGAAGTTGTCATTGTCATCAATGATTTCATCATCAAAAACTTCATTCATGAGCGTTCTGGATGAAAGCTCAGGATACTTAGTTAGGATTTTAACCTTAAGCTCTTCAGTAAACTTACTTGGAACAGTTTCTTTGAAGGAGCTATCGTTGACCTCTTTGACAAGAGAATCGACAAAATCCTTTTCAGTAAAATCAACATAGTAGTTGAGTGTAAAATTGCGATCTTTCACTCTGCACATGTATTCATTCACTGGAAGACGCAACCCACGCCCTACTTCTTGAAGTTTAGATGTGGTGCTACCGCTCGAACGTAGCTTACAAATCTGGAATACGTTAGGGTTATCCCAGCCTTCCCTCAATGTCCACTTAGAGAAAATGAAACGGCGAGGATTATCTAAAGATAATAAACGCTCTTTGTCATGAAGGATTTCGTTGATTTCCTGTTCAATTTTATCATCCTTATCACTATTATCTTTTGAAAAATAACCACCATGAACAGAAGATACATCCTTAACAGTTTTTTCAAGGTAGTTTCTGTAAAACTCATCTTTTTCTGTTTTTAACAGTTCATTCGCTTCTGCCAAAATGAACGCTTCAAACTTAGTTTTCAGGCTTCCGGCAATATCATTACCATCACGATACCCTTCAATGTCATCAATGAAGAATAGAGTAAGAGGTTTTATACGTGGTCTTTGTGTCAGATACTCTTTTTCTAACTTAAAATGTTCTTTGACTGCTTTAAGCATCATGTTATCAGCGAGCGTCTGATCGTAAGAGTAGGGGTTTATTGAACTACCAATTTTTAGTTCAATACCATTACTCAACACTACCGTGCTCTTGTTCAAGGCATCCAGCGTTAAATCATGAATTGCACTATGTGTTTTAGATAGTGATTCATCTTTTGCTAATTTGAATTTTTTTTTGTTGCCATTTTCATTCAGTTCAAAAGTGGCTTCTTTCCCATCAGATTGAACAAATCTGAGGCTGGCATTACCATCACCAATCATATCTTCAATGTAAGCATCAATACCTTTAACTAGATCTTCATTGAATGCGTCCACGGCTGTTAGACGATAAACTAAGTTTTTATAGCCCTCGCTGAAGGTTGCACCATAACGAACAATATATTGAGCATTAAATTTCTCAATATTTTCCCATGTCTTTTTACCCGTAGGGAATTTATGAGGCTCATCAATGATAATGAATGGTTTTACCGCACTAAGAGCAGCAAATGGCGTATCAAACTGATTATCAAGCAAACCAACATCATAAGTGTCAGTTAAAGACTTGGAGTTAATCATCCCTGAGTTGATTACAAGGATGTGTATATATTTCTTGTTAAAATTACTTGCTTCAACAAAATCATGAATAGCTTGAGGCATATACGATTTTGTGTTTTTTCCAGAGCTTTTTTGACTTTCAACAACATAAGTCTTTAGTTCACGCTCGTAATCATCTCTAAAATGCTCTTTTAAAGCATCACTTTTTAAAAAGTTAACTGTCCCGGCCTTTATCGATAGGGTAGGAACAATAATAATAAATTTATTAACGCCAAAAGATTTGTTCAGTTCAAAAATGGTTTTTGTGTAGGTATAGGTTTTACCCGTCCCTGTCTCCATAGAAACGTCAATGACGTTGCTTTTAGCATCGTAATTATCTTTTGAATGCTCAATACCATTGAACTCCTGAACATTTTTTATGTTGTTGTAGTATTGCTGTTCAGACAGATTCAGTTCTGGATTAGATAACAGGCGAATAGCAACATTATCCGTCTGATGAGGTATGGCAGATACAAAGACATTCATCACCGCATCAACTCCAGCCTTTTGATGAGGTAAATTCTTTTCGAATGTGAACCCTTTAGACATGATTAGTTCCTTACCACCAAATCTAAATCAATAGATTTTTTATTAGCATAACTTTTTAGTGCTTCATTAAGTTCCATCTGTTTCGCACTTTCGAAGTTGCTGCCATAAAACACGACTTTGTTAGGTGCAAAGTCTTTGTCCATATCTAACTTTTGAAGTAAAGCTTTCAGTGCTTCACTGGTAAAGTTTGGCGCAATCAGATACAGGCGACCATCGCATAAGTGTGCTTTGTAGCCATTAAGATCAACATCTTCAATTGGCGTTGTTAGCAAGCTACCATCATACACGCACCATGTAGTCAATAGGGTGTGATACTGCTCAGGAGTCAATACAGCATCATCAAAGAAGGTATGGTTCGATAACGTAAGCTCTGACTCATCTTTTGTACGAAAATCATTGACTGTTTCAAATATTTTGAAGCCAAGATCACTTTCACAGCCACTTTTTTCTTTTATTATACTTTTTCGACATTCTGTCAGTCTGTTTTTTGTTATATCAAAAATTGATGTGTATCCGTTTTTAAATGCCTCACTGCCGTCAGCTATTTTTTCATCTATCTGTATATTAATGAAATTTCGATTACCATTATCTAAAGAGTTTAATTCCATTATAGCATGACCAGTAGTTCCCGATCCCGCAAAAAAATCCATAACTATTGCATTTGGATCTCGTAAAGAAACACATAGTTTTTCAATAAGTTTTTTTGGTTTTGGAAAAGACATTAGTCCTTTATTCCCTAATGTGATCCTAAGCTCTTCTTCCCCATCTTCATTGGACCCCCACCCATCACTAAAAAGGTTATCTATGTTAATAGATTTGAAGCTGCTTTCTGTGTCGTCACCAACTCTGGGCAATAGATCTTTCAAAGTTTTATATCTCGGCTCGTCAACAATCCTTCTTAGATATAAGTCCTGAGTAATATATAACTCACCGTTATTAGCATACTCAGTCATTGCATCTTGTTTATAACGCCAGTTCCCTTCAATCTTAAGATCCTCTGCAAGTTTAGAGTCTTTGATAATAAGATCAGTATGTAATACAAGGTCCATAGTTGACGCTGAGATAACAGAACCCTTTTTCATAAAGTAATTGCTTTCTCTATATTTAGATACTATTCCTTTAGGAATGGTTCTGATTTCTCTCTTATTGCTTGCATTAACACATGGATAAGTCTCGGTAGAGTGATTAATCTCACCAATTAAGCCATTGAATTTTTCTTTTTCTTTCGAATACACGTATATATATTCTTTAACACTGCTTATTGTGTTGGAAAGGAATGTTCCTTTTTTCTTTTTTTCCCAAACCAATTGAGATATAAAGTTCTGCTCACCAAAAACCTCATCGCACATTAATTTCAATTGTGCTGATTCATTATCATCAATGGAAATAAATATTACTCCATCTTCTTTTAAAAATTGTTTAGCTACATATAAACGAGGATACATGAATGTCAGCCATGCACTATGGCTACTTGAACCTTTTACAGTAAAATCGAGGATACGTGTAGCTTCATCAAGCTCGATACCTGCAAGTTCAGAAAGCTGTTCAGGCGTGAACTTGCGATCATCGTTATAAGCGAACCCATCCGAACCCGTGTTATATGGTGGGTCAATATAAATCATTTTAATCTTTTCAGAATAAGCATTAACCATATGCTTCAATACTTCGAGGTTATCCCCTTTGATCAACAGATTCTGGCTGTTCTTGTTCTCTTCACGTTGGTTATGGTCTTTATCTTCGGTGAGCAACGTCTTCGGTGGTAGGTTAGCCAACAGCCGGGCATAGGACTTACCCAGCCAGTTTAAGCTGTATGATTCTTTAGAGAGTTCAACATCCGAGGATTTGACGATCTCAAGTAGCTTCTCTTGAATGAACGCCCCGTTTTTATCAAAACACTGTGGGAAGTTAGCCTTTAATACAGCAAGCTGCTTGCTGTTAGCTGTTTCTACTTCTGAAAAAAGCGTTTCTTTTTGCATATCCATGTTAAACCTGATTATTTATTGTTCGATTTGGTGGTGTATTTGATTGAAGCTTCACTTAAACCTATGCGCATTAGTTCGGCTACCGCACCATCAATGCTTTTGAAGAGCCGTGCTTCGTATGGCTGTCTTGAGCTACATAAGACTAATGGCTTACCTTCCCACTCTGAACCATCAAAAATCACGGTATACTCGCCTTTAGAGCCTTGTATTGTTGCTCTATCAAGTAGACCTGATCTGACCCTTTCCTTAGCCATTGAGCTAAGGATAAAATTTCCACCATCAAGACCTGACATCATCGTTATGACCTCGTTATGCGATACTGAAACAATATCAAATATCGTCTCAATGGTAAACTTTTGCTTTTGTTACGAGGGTGAATACGAGAGTCTTACATTGGTGTGCTACTACAGAAATGACAAAGGGGCTTATGCCCCTTGTTTCGCCATTTTGATAAACTCTTTTATCATTAACCACCCTATGATACCTACCATGAAAGGTAGATAAAGAACGATACTAACAATAGCTATTAATAAACCAGACACCATAAGAGCATTTTTTGCATGTTGTTCACCATTATAAATCTTGCTCATTAACGATGTTTTCTCTTCCTCTTCCTCTTCTTCGTAATCAAAATTATCTTTTTCATCTAATTTCATTTTATCACCTTAAACATTAGCCAGTTCAGATTTAATAGACTTTAGCTCATGCTCGATTTTAGCAATCATATCCATAAGAGCATTAACCTTGTCTTCTTTACTGTCGTCTTCAACATGCTCTAAAACAAATGTTTTAACCTGCTTATGTCCAATCAGCTCTTTAAACTCTTTAGGGTTTAGTGTTGTTGTAAGAACAAGTCTGATATGTTTAAAGCGTAAATAGTCCATTAAGGCATGAAGCTTAGTTATCTCCAATCTTGAATCATCTAATAAAAGACAATCACGTTCTATACCATCAATGATTATTGTGTTAATACTTAATCTTGTAGATGTTAGACCAAATGCTTTAGTCTTCCATGCATCAAGTTTTTCTGATCTGGTATTAGATGAACTATCACGCAATAGATTAAGTATTGAAGTTTTACCTGTAGCTTCTCCACCTGACAAAAGAACAACTTTACTTGAGTATATAGCTTTTTTAACTTGAACTGTTTTATTTTTTATATATTTATTTACTGAATTCATAATGTATTTCCTCTTATTATTTTATTGTGATAACTTCTATGCCATAGTTTTCTTTCATGTGTTGTTCAAGATATGGCCTTAAAAAAACATTATCATTAGTGAATGATAAAACCTTGTTGTTATTAGCTGGTATTTCTAATATGTGATTTGCATAACTATTATCGTTAACCATAGCAAAATAGCTATAACCTATACCTCTTATTTGATCTACCTCTCCGCCAAAGTGCTTGTCATAAGTTTTTTCAGATATACTAATATCGAGATGGTCAAAAACAAATAAGGTGTTTATAGATTCCATCATTACTCGTCTGAGAGCAGCTTTTGTAATATTAGAATCGTTATAGAAAACTATGTTATCTATTCCTTCAATATTTAAATCCTTCAAGCCTAACATAATCTCATCTCTGTGAGACATATTTCCACCACGCACAACTACTATTCTTTTATCTTCAAATGCTGATTTTATTTCTTCTTGTATGTTTTCTATTTTCATAATGTTTTCCTTTTTTAATGTTTATAATGTAATGAATATTTCTATTCATAGATATGTTGTATTGTATTTTAACTATAAGTCAAGTTTAATTGAGAAAATAAATTAAAAAAGAGAAGATAGTTAAACCTCCTCCTTTAATTATTTAAAATACTTGCTTGAGCATCTTGTAAAAAGCAAACCCGGTTGTTGATAATAATAAGAACGGCAAGTATATAATGAACGCCAACACCATAAGAAAACCAAGACTAAAAGCCGCCATGAAATCAAACTGTTTATTAATGAAATCATCAAAGGTCATTTCCTTACAGGATTTTTTATTTTTTAATGGCTCATCAGGATCTACATCGCTTTCATCTTCCTCTGATAGCTCAAAATCTTCATAATCAATATCATCTTTCATAATCACTTCCTTTATTTGTTCTTTTTTAATATGCTATTTAACTCCGCAAAGAGATTAGCAAATTTGTTATCATGCTCTTCAAGATTTCTTTTCAGACTGATTATTTCACTTTGTAATGTTAGGTTATCCAAGCTTATATATTCATAATCATCCAGTAGAGTTCTCTTATCATTTTCAAGACTTTCTATGTAAAGTTGTTGTGCTTTAACTTCGTCATTAAGACCGTTGTTATCGCTTTCTAATTTATCTATTAGGCTTTTTGCTTCATCCAATAACGCATCGCCTAAACCTGATATTTCTGTCATTTCCTCTAACTCTTGCTTCAGGTTTTGATTTCTTTCCTGTAATTCATTTTGTAATTCATCTTTTTGAACAATTAACTTCGAGCAATCCATGCTTAGGTTATAAACTTCGTTTTTTAGTCTATCAATCATCTTGTTTGCGTTTCTAAGTAATTCATCAGAGCTTTCCAACGCTATCTTTGTATTTTTCAGTTTATATTCTACTGAATAAAGTTCTTCTTTAAGGTCAACTATCTCACTTTTGAAAGGGGCTGTAATTAAATCTTCTAAAAATGATTCTACAAAACCACCTATTTCTTCTATTTCTTTAGATTGTTCTTCAGTTATATTAACACTTGGATCATTAATAATCTTTTCTTGCAAGCTCGCAATTGATTTATTGGTTTCATTGATACTCTCCATGAGTTTTTCTTTTGATTTTTCTACTTCCGGGAATGGTATCTCATCAGAAAACATTTCTACTGCATCAAATGCCTCTATAGCTTCTTTGTTTGCTGCTGTTCTTTTAGATACTTTGCTTTCAAGATAGTTGACTTCAAAAGTCTTCATGGTTCTGTTCTTCAAAAGGTGAGCAACTTCTTTCCTGCTTTTGTTAGATGTCAAAACAACCTTAATATCTTTATCTTTTAAAGCATCAATAGCTATATTCACATCACCATGTTGATAAACCACATCAAATCTTTCTATGAAAACTACTGCTAACGCTCCGTATGTTAAATACATTGGATTATCAATATCATATTCATTGAACATTTCTAACTTATGATTATAAATAGTCTTTTCGTTTTGTTTTGGCGTTTTTATCTTTCTATCATAATCAGCTTTAGATCTAAGTTCTGAAACAACATGCCCGGATAATACTGTATCACCTGATAACAATATAAGATTACTTTTCCCAAATAACGCATTTAATACTTGTTCTGCTTTTCTCTGTATAAATTTTTCATTTCTTTTCATAACAATCTCCATTTTGGTTGGTTTTAAAATGAGGTATCTTTATTGATACCTTCACCTTTTTAATTAAAACAAATAAAGAGAATGTCAATGAGTTAAAGAAAATAAAATTATAAATTCGCAAGAATATCTATCTTTTTATAATCATTACCATCTATAACCCCTGATAACACGCCGCTTTTGCCATTGTATAGGTTTATAACAACCTTTAGATCATTGCTGATAATTAAATTATCAAAGTCGCATATACTATTTTTACCAAAACGAAGATAATTAGGAAAGTTGATAAATACTGTTTTTTTATGATGTTTTTCCATGATATTGAATGCTATATCTAATGCTCTTACTCGTTGACCATCAATAAAAACTGTTTCAGTATCGTTGCTGATGATGTTCTTCATTAAGGCGAGAGGCCATATGTATTCTTCACCATTTAAAACCACTACCCTGTGGTTTTTTAAGCCTTCGATAATCTCTTGTTTTTTTGAATCCAAATACTCATTAAATGTAGTTTCCATAGCTTATCCTATTTCCAAATCTAAATACTCAGCATTATGATGCGATTTTTCATCATCCAGCTTGATATGATAGTAAATATCCCATTCATCACCATAATACATAATAGCGTTCATACACTTTAACTCAATGGTATGAAACACAGGATTTTTTAGATTGTTGTATGCCAACTGAGTAAAACATGCTGCTATCGAGGTTGGATCAATATCTACACCTTTCATTACACCAATACTCTTACCTTGTTCCAGAGCATACCTACCCCTTGCCAGAGCTAACGCTCCCATACCGCAACACAAATCAAGTTCTGATTTATAGAACTCTTTACCCTTGAATCTCGCAACACCATTAGCTAACGAACTCGGTGTATGGAACTGTCCTGTTCTCTTGGCCTGTGGTGCGTAATCAAGCTGTAGTTGATGGAATACATCGCTTAACAGGTCTGTATACGGCTCAGAGACTGATACCAGCTCTATGTATGTCTCTATGGCATCACAGATCTTGCTGTAGCGTGTTCTTGCGTATACATCTGGCCTTACCAAGAAATCTCCTGTTTCGATCTCAGAGGCAAAGAGTCGGGTTGTATCCCTTGCGGCGGTAGCTGCCGCAAAAGCAAAGGCTGAAAAGCTTTTGTGTGTGTTATCACTGATAGCCTGAATCTGTTTAATCAGTTTCTTTTTAAGTAATTCATCTGTTTTTTTCATTTAATGTTCCTGTTATTCATCGTTATCGTTTTTATCAGCTTCAAGCATTTCCAAAACTAGTGAGCAAGCATCTAAATCATCGGAAACATCATTAATAATTAAAGAGTCATTAATGATAAATAGATCTTCTTCTAAAAGAAACTCGTTTAACTCTTCTTCTGTGTCAAAATGGACTGCTTCATATTCATGATTTTTCCCATAAAAGTTAGTTATTATATTTTCACAAAAAATATCTGTTTCTAATGAATCTATAACGTCATTTTGATATGCTTCTATATCCTCTAAAACTTCATAAACATCTATATCTTCCTCATGAGATTGAAACCCAGCTAAGTCTTCATATTTAGCTAAACTCTCACCATCAAGTTTTTTTATTCCTTCATAAATGTATTTTGCCAACATATTAGTTGTTATGGTTGCTATTTTAAGAGCGAGGCTTTGCTCATTTTTTAAAATAATATCTGTTTTTTTCATTCAATGTTCCTTCTTGTTATCTAAATAGCGTCAAGATTTAACCATTCGTTAAAAGCACTCGAAACATAACGAGGCCATTTAAAGCTTCTTTCTCCTGATATATGTTTATAAGAATAAAACAACTCACCACATTCAAATAAACATACTGTTTCACAGCTTTTGTAGCTACCTTCACCCCAGCTTGTTATTGAAGTTATAGCGGCACAACTATCAAACATACTGGTAATATCAAGTAAAATATCCTCTGCATCATGATGGTTTTCATTATTGCTAATAAAATAAAAATCAAGCCATTCCTTCCGCTTTCTTTTTACCAGTATAAAATGATTGCTTTCAGTGTCTTCTCTTCTTTCAATCAATAGTCCATGATCTAATAGAAATAACTCTATGCCGTCATAATCGGTAATCCAGTCTTTCAAAATGGATTCATTTCTTTTGGTTTTCTGAATACTTATAACATTCAATGTTCTGTTAACCATATTACGCCTCTTTGTTTTTAATAAGATTCATCACATAATCTACATCTTCACTATCACCGCTAATAACCATCAGCATGTAATAGAAATGAGAAAGATAATATTCGAATGAATAGCTAACCATTCTGATATCAAAAACACCATAAAAAAGAGAACACATAGGGTTTACATCATCAAACATGCGATTTAACCTTTCTGTCATTTCTTCAATGTAATCATCAGGAGCATATTCATTAACATACTCAAGTAAAAGATACTTAACAGCGAGAAGTTTTACATCAACATCTTCTTTACTATCAATGCTGTCTTTTATGTATCTCTCTTTATTTATGTTTAATGATGATTTTCCATCATTCATCCAAACTTTTATCAAGGGACTAACTTTACTTTCAATCGCGTTCAAAATATCTTCTTTCATAGTATTTTCCTTTTGTTGTTAAAAAATAATTACGCTGCTTTTTGGGTGTGCCAGTTCTTACTCAAGACCTGTTTATTCACGTCATTTAAATCTCATCAAGATTTACCCAGTTCCAAAAATACATACCTATATGGCGAGGCCATTTTCTACTTTCATCTCCGGTAAAGTTTTTATAATACGGTTCATACCAGTTATCCATATACATAGTATATGACTCATGATAAGGACAACACCAAGATGTTATTGAGCTAATATTGACATAGCAATCAAACATTCTCGCGATCCCTTCTAAAAACCCGTCTTGATAAAAATGATTAAGTTCATCAGAGGATTCAAAGAAAATATCAAACCATTCTTTTCTATACCTTTTCGTTTTTATGTAATGAGCATCTTCTTCTCTATCATCATTTTTTATAATATCTATATTTGATGCGCTTCCATATGCACGTATGTTTTCAAAATCTCTGACCCACGCAGTGAGTTTTTCAACATTTGCTTTTTTAATCTGAATGCTTACTACATTTAATGACATATAACTCATTTCATTTTCCTCTTTTAGTTTATATATTAAAGTTAACACTATGACAAAAGCATAAATCAAATATTTTTTATTAAGCGGCTTTAATCATGTTTTTATTATTCCAAATCATCAGCAAATCCTTAGCTTTTACTGCTTCATGTCCGTTTTCCGTTTTCTTTTTTCTTCCGGCTGTGTAGGTAATGTCAAACCGCAATACAGAAGCATCAGAAGCGTTTTCTTCAAAGAAGCTATCATTTGCCTCTCTGTTGGCTAACCACACAACACAGCCCCGCTCCTGAAGCTGCCGACACCATTCGATAAGGTCTTTGTGGTCTTCATCAGTGAATGCATGGCCATAATCGGCGTAGCTATCCCTGTAAGGCGGATCACAGTAGACAAAAGCCCCTGCTGGAACATCGAGATCAGCATAAGAACCGCAATGGATAGACGTTGCCTGTAAAGCTCTGTGCCACTCGTTCAGGAGTGAGTAATCAAAGAGGCTTGTTGTATGGTTAAGCAGTCCTGCAGCCGTTCCGTAGCGGCCTGTTTTGCGTGAAACCTGCCAGATTCCATTGAAGCCGGTTCTGAGCAAAAAGAAGAGCAAAGCAGATGCCCGGACGGTTCCGATCTGTGCTTTCCAGTATTGTTCCCGGACACGGTAAAAGTGGTAGTTCCTCACTTCCAGAGAACGATAACCAAGATAGACCGCTTCCAGCTCCTGCAGATGGGTAATCAGCTCATCATGATCATGCTTGATAGTGTTCAGTAGAGCGATAAGCTCCGGGTTTACGTCATTGATGATTGCCGGGATATGGCTGTAGGTAGACTTAACAGACGCAAAGAGAGCGCCAGCGCCAAAAAATGGCTCTACGTATGCGCTTACGCTGTTCAGGTCTGGTAGATAGGTCTGGTAGCTTTTGAGTAGCTTAGATTTGCCGCCAGCCCACATGTAGAGGGGCTTTAAGCTTAATGATGGGGTGTTTTGGATAGATATAGTCATAGAACCAACCTCTAATAGTTAGATCTGTTCCAAGAAGGAAAATCACGGTCTTTCTTGGAGCAGTGCTGGAACCATTTCCAGCGGTTGGTGCTATACTCATCTATCGAAAGATGACGGCTAAAAGCCGGTACCTACGTAAGCGTTCGAAGAGCATTGTATTCTTTTTGTTAGCTAATGACTGCTTCGATGTGAACTATCGTATGGATTTCGTTTATGACGATCAACTACTTTTTTCACTTTTTTGAAAATATTTTCTAATTGCGATTGACAGGTAAAAATAAATTGATTACTTAATATCTATCCAGTTAGAAATTAATTAATACCCTATATTAAATAATGAAAACAGGTGTCAAACATAAAGTATCCTTTTATATAAAATGTTGAATTGGTAGTATTAGAAAAGCGCTTCTCCGGCGCTTTTTCTATTTGTATCTTCTGGACTTATAAACTTCTGTCAGAACATTTTCATACTGAATGATAAAATCTAAAAAACGGTCATTACCAATCTTCAATATGAGATCATATCCGCTTAAACCTTGCTTATTTCGCTTTTCAAGTGAAGCGCCATTCATTAACAGGAAGTTAAAGAAAGAAAGTTTATCCTGTATAACAGCCTCCTGAAGAGGTGTTAATGTATCAACAACAGTATTCAGATATTCAGGTTTTGCTATTACCTGAATCATTATATTGATAAAGTGATTACCTTGTTCGTCTTCTTTCAATACCCTGATTAAGTAAATAAGGGCATTAAGTTTAACTTCTAATGTTTGAAACATGAAGTGATCATAGATAATATCACCTCGATTCTGTTTTATTGCTGTAATTAACGCTTCTTTTATATCCATGATTAAGCCTTTTTCTTAGCCTTATTTTCTTCTGATAACAACATACGAGAAATTGTCTGGTTGTTTTCAATGTCTAACATCGCAGCATAATCAGCGGCTTTTCTTCCACTGTGATCATTAATCAAAACATCGCCACCATTGACAATAAAAAACTTAACTGCTGGAACATTACCCATTATAACAGCGTGAAATAGAACTGTTTTACCTTCTCTGTCCTGATTGTTTATATCAAAATATTTAACAAGCATTTTGGACATTTCATAATCTTTATATTTTTTATAGAGTAGCGTGTATAATAATAAGGTGTGATGATTTGTTGTAAGCCAATCATCCTTACCAATACCATTATCTATAATATATTTTTCAAATCCGGCAACATCTTTTGAAGCAAATAATTCTTTTGGAAAGTTTTCCATAATATTCTCCTAATAATTAAAATGTGATGTATTTTATATACAAAATTAATTCTTGTTGGTCAATAATACAGAAATAAAAAACCCGCAATTAAGCGGGTCGGAGAGAAGGAGTATTAATTTAAACGCTCAATAACATTCTTTCTTCATTCTTTTTTCTTACGTTATTTTTAAACACCTCTATAAACTGACTGTAGTTCTTTCTGTCTGCCATTGTCATGTTTTCATAGTGGTAATGACCATCAACACTTTTCAGGAATGGATTACAGCCCATGTTAATCAATCGGGCAACATTCAAAAGCTTGTTGGTTTTAAAAAGCACTGTCTGACCTTTCTTGTTTCTGTGGTTGATTTTAGCGCCACAGCTAACAAGATACCTTACAACATCCATGTTGGGATTGATGAAAACAGCCGTTTCACCATCACTGTTCTGGTAGTTAACATCAGCGCCGTTCTCTACAAGTGCCTTAGCCACTTCTACATTACGAGCAACGAAAAGCGGAGTGAAACCTTTGTAGTTCACAAAGTTAACATCTGCTCCATTACTCACTAAATCAATAACTTCTTTAGAGGTATTAACTAAGAATAAATCGTAGTTGTATTCCTCAATCATATTTAAATCTTTCATATTAAACTCCTTCTGTCTCTCTCTACCTCTTATATACACCATAATAATAGTATAATCAAGTATAGATTAGTCTAGTCTATACTGAATTTATAATAAAATATTTGCTTTTAAGCGGCTATGAATGTATATTTAAATCCATTCATAATGTATTTCCTCCTTTTGAGGAAAAATCTTTTTATATTGTATGGCTGGGATTCTTCCCGGCCTTTTTTTATGCGTGAAAAAGCCCCGCACAAAGCGAGGCTTGTAGTAGGAAAAACTTAATCAAAATGGAACAAAATCAGGATCATCCAGCTCGATAGGTTCACCATCAACAACGTTATCAAGGTTGCTGGAAGCGTATTTCAATATATCTTCCAAATCAGATTTGTTATCTTTATTGAAGTTATCGAGAACTTCGTTATTAAGCAAATCATCTTTGCTTTCTTTATCAAACTGAATAACAGGTCTGTTTTTCAAGTGAATGAATGTTCCTCTGGTAGATACCGGGATCTTATCACCTGCTGAAAGTTTTTTCTTTTTAGCTACGCCAAGTTTTTTACCATCTTCAAGAAGACCTAAAGCCTGAGCCGCTGTTTTTAATTCAGCAATATCAAGTTTAAATGTCCTTTTGAGACTTTCTTCACCAATGGTATTTAATATAATATTTCCATTGAAATCTGTGTTTGATTCCATCGGTGAATCAAGATGAATAACACCTAAAACATTACCTTTAGTTTGAGCTATATCAGAATATCTTTTAGCCTCTGCTTTTTGAGATTTGAATTTCAAATCTGAATCATCATTGGTATAAGCATAGGTTTCCCAAACGAACGAACCTTTGTTAGCATTGATCCAGTCTTTCAGAATATCTATGCGAGTCCAGTTATCTTCATTAACATCAAAATCAGGCTCATCAACATTAGAAAAACGAGATTTATGAATATCAATGGCCTCATGACAAAGCTCACCATATTCATCACCAATAATGTCTTTAATCATATCCGCACCGATTTTTAACAGTGCGATAGTTTGTATTGTTCTTCTATCATCTTTAAGACGCTGATAATTTGGGTCGCCTGTAAGCTCACCCTCATAGATTTTAATCTTTTTGTTGAGTGTATCAGCGTTCTCAACAATATAATCAATAATCATCGGGTAGAAATGACCATAGTTATCATTAATCTCTTCTTGCCAGCGCCCGACAACATCCTCTCCTTGATCATCTATATATTCAGGGAATATATTTAACTCTGGATCTTGAACGTCGAATTCTTCTATACGACTTTCTATAGCCCCTTCTTTCATGTCTCCCTGAACAAGTTCGGATAGTGGTTTATTGGATGTAGAAACTATAACCATATTCCACGATTTACCCTCTGTAGCTTCTGTATCCTGATCGAACTTAGAGCGGCCTCCATTGTTCGCTATCGTCATAAGCTGCGAAACGGCATCTCCGGCATTTTTACGGAAAATATCATCCAGTTCATCAACAACAAACCAACCGTTAGTGTAGTTCGCCAAGAAGTTTTCCAGACCTACATACGTTGTCTTACTGTCTCTTATCAAACCATTTTCTTTGCTCGGAGCACCTTCTATGCTGGCAACGAATAGTGCAAGTGTCGTTTTACCTGTTGCCCTTTTACCGTAGATATTGAATATAGGGGAAAAGTTAGCGGTTTTGCGGATACGGCCTCTTGTGTAAGAAGCAAATGCGATACAGAAAAAGATACAGGCCAGACGTGAGGAAGCCATGATCTCTTTGAATACATTTATCTGTATAGAGGCATTACCTACCCTTCTTGTTCTTGTCGGCATCGAACCGACAAACTGAGGATGGCTTTCTCTGATATGGGTAAAATCATTAACCCACCCACGTCTAATGTAAGCTGGTATACAGTCTATAAATGGCTCCATCATTTTACCATCTACACGCATGTATTTATTCTGTCCAGCTTCAAGAGCGGCGTTAACAGCCCTTTGAACATCACGAAGAGTATTCAGGTCAGGTGGTAATGTATATCCATGTTTCCTGAGTTTAGAACGTGATAAATCAGCAAAAAGATCATGCGGTATATTCAGGTGTTTCTTTTCCTTCCTGATATTATAAAACTCAACTTTAATATAGAAAGAGTTTATATCTTTACTCGCATCGCTGGTTTCGTCTGATTCTTCTTCTAAATCAAGGTCTACTGTATTAAGCATCTGAACAGGATAAATGTAATAGTTAGAAATCTTATCCCAAAAGAATTCCTTCTTAGTGCCTTTTTTTGGCATAGAAGATTTTAATTTATAAATGCCTGTTTCATGAATAAGATATTCACTATTAGCAAAAAAAGCTGTTTCTATTAGAAACTTCTCTGTTAATATCGTTTGAGTAGCCTGTATATCATCATAAGACAACTCACTTTTAACCACTTTCATATTCATAATGTTTCCTTTTATAATCTTTTTTTAATGTGCTCTTTTGGCACTTTTACTATTTATATCATTTTCTCACTATAAATCAATAGTAGAGTGAGAAATATTTAAGCAATCGCCTTTAAATTACGCTTCCAATTATAAACGTAGTTTTCGATATAGATTTTTGAAAGATTATTTGGGGCTGTATTACCATACTCATTTTGAATATCGTTTAAAACATCCTTTATTACTTCAAGCTGTTTTTTCTGGTCAACATTGAATATTGATACTGCTACAGGTAGATTTCTTAGAATACATTCCTTGAAAAAGAAATATAAAAACTCATCATTATAGGATTCAGGCTTGAAACAACCCCACTTTTTAAGTTTTGAAGAAAAGTAATCAACAAAAATATTTACTTGCTGGCAGGTAAAGTTTTCATCACCGTAAAGCGAATAGCTGTTTATTCCTTCTTCAACAATAAGCGTTTTATTGTCATTAAATGGTAATGAGTGTCTGAAAATAATTTTTTCTTTTCTTGATAGGTCAGTTCTGTTCTTCCAGACATAACCGAGCAATGAACCATAATCAACCTCAATATCTGAAGCTGTAGCGGTTATTTCAACTTCTTTTGGTGGTTCCTGTGCTTCTGCTTCTTTTCTGGATTGTATAGCCATCCTCGCTTGTTCTGTTCTGTTCATCATAATGTTTTCCTTCAAATGTAATCGGCTAAAGTAAAGAGGGGCTTTTCAGCCCCTTCTATTTATTATTTGTTTTTAGGTTTTTTAGGGTCAGGATTGTTATTTTTTTCTTTTTTAGAATCTTCCAACCTTTCTTTGTTATCATTTTCATATAACTCAAGAGCGGTATTAAGATCCTTATTTTCGCTTATTAAAGCATTATTAGATTTGATTAGCTCTTCTACTTCATTCTTTCTATCTTCAAGTTGATCATTAAGAGTTCTATTCTTAGTTTCAAGTTCTTTTTTCTCATTTTTCAGAGTGGTAATATCTTTAATTTGACTTGCAATCTGTTCAGTGAGTTCTCTATTTGAATTTTTAAGTTTTGAAATAGCCTCTTCGTGCCCTTTTTTGAGCTGTTCGATAATTTCATCGAATATTATACGTTGATTTTCTTTACTTGTTTTAAGGTCATTGATTGTTTTGTTAAGCTTGTTTTTATCTTCCATATGAACATTAATGGTTGTATTGAAACCATCAATAACAATATCGTTCTCTTCACGTATAGCTTCAATTTCTAATCTTTGTTCTTCAATAATAGTATCTTTACTGGATAGCTCTCTCTCATAGTAAAGCTCTTGTTCATTAAGCTTATCTTCTAAAGCTTGTATAGCTTTAGCATGAGATTGATTATTTGCCTGAATCTGTGTCTCATAACTGTTTTGGATGTTGGTAATATCAACTTCATGCTGCGCATTAGTAAGGGTTAATGTATTTTCAAGCTCTTCATATTTTTCTTCAAGAGCATCAAAACTTTGAATTAACTCTTTATTCTCTTCCTTGAGGTTATTGTAATCAGCAGTAAGATTCTCAAAATCACCAGATTTCTTTAATAAAGCGGCTTCAATAGTATCTTTTGCTGTTTTCTCATACTCTAACTGAACCTGAGTTTTCTCTAAAAGCTCTTTAGTAGAGTCAAGTTGCTGTTTAGTATGCGCTAATGAGATAGAGCTATTTATAGATTGTTTTGTCAGGTTTACTAACTCAATATCACGATATGCCGCTGCTAAAGTTTCCTCTGCTCTTTTAGAAATAACAGCAAGAAGTTTTTGCTGGTTCATTATTTCTTTATGAAGGATAGCATCCTGAATATCGTCTATTTTTATTTCTTGAGAAGCTAACTCTTTAGCTGATTTTAAACCATCTAAATGTTCTGTTAAATCTTCACCTAAATTAACGTCTTGTTCCTCAGACGAGGAAATAACATCCTTAACAAGCTCTTTAGCTTTGATTTGATTATCATCAACAGCTTGGTCTCTTTTAAGCCAGCGAGTTTCCGTTAAACCAAGTTCTTTTAACTTTGCGTTTATATTTTCAATTTTAAGATCTCGCCATTCGGAGAATTCAGCGATTAAATTACGGCTTGTAATAGAGCGCCAGTCTGGATTTTGTCTTATTAACTGTGGTTGTCCATTATGATCAACACCATAATAATTCTTATAGTTAAGTGTTCTTGAGTGCGTAATTATATGGAAGTGTGGGCCAGATCCATCTTGTTCGACATGAACAGGTGTGGCGAACGTTAATGTTTCACCTAAATGAACATGGGGTGAGAATCTACCGCCACCTTTATTTTTAGACCACCACTCATGAGGTTCACAGAAGTTTTTAACATGAGCATCACGCCATTCAACCCACTTTTCAGGTGGAACACTGTCAGGTATATGTATTACAACATGGGTAAACTCAAGATTGGCTTCCTTTCCCCCTTTCCCGGCATCTTGACCTTTTTTTAACGAACCTGTTAATCTCTTTTTGGCGTTATAACCGGGCATATCCTGTAATTTAAGATATAACTGATCAGTTGGTAAATCTTCCGGTTTCATCAAACCTGAAACATATTCACCTGTATCAGTATTACGATAGCCAATAGCTTTTTTAATTAGTTCGGCAGTGCTTACATCAGTAAGGTATTCACCCGTTATAGGGTTTTTCATTATTGCATCGCCTAAACCAACTTGTTTAGAGCTTTCAGCATTTCTTAACCAGCTTATAGCACCCTTAGCTGTATATTCTGTATGTATCTTTATCATAATGTATTCCTTTTATAATTTTACATTCTATTTATTTTGGGTTGGGTTTTTTGCCCCATTAATATATGCTAACCCATTTTATAAAAAAAACAATATTCGAAGTAGTCCATTTGTCAATTATTTTTCAGACACAATGATCTTTTTATTTTCTTTTATTAACTCGTCAGCTTTCAAATCAGCAAGAGCCAAAATAACGTTGGAATAAGGTTCATCAGAAAGAGATTTAATTTTCTCTTCAAGAGCTTGAGGAATACGGATAGCTGCCATACGGAAGTTATCTTTTTCACGGGTAATCTTGAAGGTGCAACGCACGTATGGCGTAGTTCCCGGAGGAATATCACCCAGATCGATATACTCATAGTTCCAGTAGGTTTCCGCATACTGGTTAGCAAAGGCAGTTTCAAGAGAGGTTTTTTCAAACGACTCCATATCATCTAACCAACTTGCTGCTTTTTTCTTCTTTTCTTCTTTCTTATCAGTCATCACAAACTTCCTCAGATTTCACCAGAATGAATATAGTCTAGTCTATACCAGTCTATACTCTATTTCATGTTTTTTTGGATCAGGCTTCACTACCGGAGGCCAGTTGCTTAATCTTGCTACCCATTACCGCTAACAGGTGTTCAAACTCGGCCTGAGCATCGTTAGCTGATGGCAAACCTGATTTTGGTTCGAATACTGTTATACCCATACCGTAAGCGCGAGGGTAGGCAACACGTTTTCTGATGAAAGGTTGTTCATAGCCATGAGCGCGTGCTTTCTCTTGGATACGCTCTAACAGTTCGCTTTGTTCTCTGTTCTGGATCTCAACACGGTTAGGAAGCAACAAATAAGGCTTCTTCATTTCGTTCTTCAGCTCATCAATGCTTTTCAGGGTCACAGAAAAACTGGCCGCATCGAGGATAGTTGGAACAATTACAAAACTACCCAGCGCACCGCCGCTATTCACACCGGGGCTGTGGTCAAAAATGATATAGTCAGAATCAGGTGCAGGTTTACGGCCTACATGGAAAGGAAGCTCTCTACCATTCTGTTTAGCGTATCCTGCAAAAATCATTGCCCCGCCCTGTGGGTCAAGGTCTACCAGACTTGTTTTACGCCCCTGAGCCGCAAACCACCCGGCAACGTTGATAGCAGTATTGCTTTTGCCAATACCACCTTTTCTATTCCACACACTGATAGTCAACATAACAATCACCTTTTTCTAGGTTTTTCAGTTGGTTAGGCTTCCCGTCAAATTGACATTCTGCCGATATAGATTAGTATATATTAGTATAGACTATACTAGCAATGGGAAAGTTTATGCTAACCAAAACAATTACTTAAAGAGAGGAAAACATATGACAGACAATACAGAAAACTTGTTCGATAAGAACGGAAATATTCAGGATGTGTTCAAAGACAAAACAGTAGAAGAGCTGGAAGCACTCTTCCCCTCGATGGACAACAACGAAGAACCGGCTTTACCAGTAGAAACTAACCCGGCTGATGAGCTTATCGAGAACCGCATTGTTCTACAGGAACGTATCACCAAGCTTAACGAGCTTATCGCTAACAAAGATACGCATGGCTTCAATGACGCTGTTATCAGTGCGTTCAATGATGAGCTATCAGAACTGGAAGGTTCACTTAAAGAGATAAACAGCGTGTTAAGTAGTGATCCAGTGGCTGACGTTGAAACGCATAATCTCGCAAACAAGCAAACCCAACTTATGGAACAGTTTGATAAAGATATAGATGATTTATACGCTTTGGATTTTAAAGACATGACCACCGAAGAGTTAGAAGAGTATTTTGAAAAGCAAAAAGCACTAAATGAACAAGAGATAAGAAATTGCGATTGGGTCATTCATAACCACTATGATTTTGATGTTAGTGATGTTATAGAGGCAACACAAAAACGTGATCACTACATGAATAAGTTCGATATTATTTCTCAAAGAGTTAATGATGAGTTAAACGTCCGAAAAGAAAACGATGAAAATGATTTATTTAATATTTTAACTAATAATCAGGCTCCGCAAACAACTACCAAGAATGAAATAGATTATACTGATTTAGATCGTTTTACTGAACAACATCGCAACCCTAAAGATGCGGATGAACTTATTGAAGAAAGAAATAAGTTAGAAGCGAGTGTAGAAAATTTCTCCAACCTAATAGAGAACAAGGATACATTAAATTTTGATGATGCATTTATAAAATCTATCATAGAAAACAAAAATGATGCGTCTAATAAACTTGAAGAAGCGAACAAATCTATAAAAAGCATACTTAACAATAAAGATCTTCCTGATATGACACATAATGAACTTAAAGAATGGAGTGATATTAAAAGGGATGCTTACATGTTTGTTAACAGTAAAATTTCAGATGAGCTTATGACAACAGAGAATCATATTATAACTAACAGGCTTATTAATGAAAGAAATGAAAATGAAAAATGGTATAAAGAGGTAAGTGAAAAGATAAAAGAAGAAGAACTTAAAAGAGAACGTGATTATAATATCTTTATGCAAAGCATGCATGATGAAATTGTTAAAGAAAATAGCCAAAAAGAAACGCTTACTGATGAAGATAAATTGACAAGAGAAATATACAACAATGTTGGTATTGAAGAGACAATGACTCTTAAAAAGTCTTCAAACCTTAAAAATAAACTATCTCAAACAAGAGAAAGAATAGCTACCAACAAAAAAGTCGATTATGAAGAGGAACATCAAACGCCGTGGTATAAGAAATTAGGTGATGTTGTAGATTACTTTGCTGATGGTTTAAAAGGTAGTTCCAATGCTAAACCAGTATTTTTAAGCGAGGATAAAATCTATGATACCTTTGGTGATGAGATTGATAAAATCATAAACAGATCTAAAACACGTATTATTCACTTTAAAGATAAAACATCTGTTCTTGAAAGTGCTCAGGAAATAAGAGCTAAAGGCAAAAACTATAATACAGTATCAGAAAAAATGTCTAAACTCGCCATAGCTAAAGGCTGGAAGTCTATAACGTTTGAAGGTAGTGATGTGTTCTTGGGTGTAGCTTATGAGAAAGCAACCCGTTTAGGGCTTGTCGTAGAGCCTCAGAACGCTGAACAAGAAGAACTGTTCAAAGGTATCCATAAAGCCAAAGGTCTTGATGAGATCATGCCATTCAGCGGTATGAAGAGAGAAGAGGTTAACAATAAAGAGATTGATGTTCCAGAGGTAAGAGCCACACAAGGCCAGAGGATGAGAATGTAAAAAGGGGCGTAAGCCCCTTTTATATTTTTAACCCTTTCTTAATATCCTTTTCGTAAGATTGTTTTTCTTCGATACTTTCGATTACTTTATCCATGTAATATACACCCAAATCCATATGTTGACCGTAGGAAGCAAACTCCAAACCTTTTACTTTACCTGAACCAAGATTTTCACCCGCTAAGGTAATTTCTTCATTAAAGTCTTGTGATAAATCTGAAAGTCCAAGATCCTTATCTAAAGATTGAGTAGTATCTAAAGTTGCGAAATGATGATTTAAATAATCCCCATCATTATTGTAAGAAGGAACTACCATTAAAGGTATATCGCCATTCTCATCATTTAGCTTCACAATCGTATTATACTCATTATCATGATCAATTTTCAGCTTGCCATTTTGTAGTTGTTCTTTTATGTATGGATGATTATCATGTGGTGTTCCATTTTTACACCATACATCATTTCTCTCATAAGTATTATAAGTGCTGTTAATTTCGTTGATTATATCTTTTTTAACTAACTCATGAAATATTTTATCTGAATCTACATCAATAACACGATCACTAATCAGGTTATTACTTGAATATTTTTCTAAACCCTTTGCTTCATTTATAAATTTATCATTTCCAAAACGTAAAAACATATCTCCATAACTACTTTCTTTATCCGGCGCATGTTCATTATCAGAATGGTTGCTACGTCTTTCATTTTCTTTATCAGTATATTTTATTACATAATCTACAACTGTATCATTGTTAACTAATTCATATTTCTTTCCCATAATATTTCTCCTTGTATATTTTATATTTGAAAGGGGCTTACCCCCTTTTTATGCTCTGTATGATGATCTTGATTTTTGTTCTGGTTCATCTATTTCTAATGTTGCTTCGGCTTCATATTCAAGAGTTCGTAGATAAGACTGTGTGCTTTCTAAACCATCTTTTAAGCTTTCATAATAAACACCCTCATTTGTAGTTGAAGATGTTGCTACATAATTAAACCCATCAGAATTTAATGAAGCTTGGCAATCTTCCTTTGGTTCAATTGAAAAAATAAGATCACCAACAGGAAGAATTTCATTGCCATCGTTATTACCAATGTAGCTTATAGAAGCATATACTCTATCTGTATCAAGTGAAATCTCTCCACTTTCTAATCTTCTATTTAAATCAGAAAAATCAGGGTCATTTTTGATTGTGTCCAAGATTTCTTTTGCGGCAAGTTCATGTGATAAATCATCTGATAAAGCCTTGTAATGTTCCTCTGTATAGTTAGATATATCAATCTTTTTATTGCCAAGATCAAGAACTAAATCACCTGTAGTTTCATCAGAAGTGTATTTAGATGTGGATGGAGTGGATTTTATTATACTTTCAGCGTTATCATGGAACATTTGAAAATAGGTTTTATCATCATCATAATATTCTTGCTTGCTGTTATATTCTTTTGTTTGTAATGCTGCGTTTTCTAAAACATCGTTAATACTAACTACTTTATACTGTTTACCCATAGTGATTCTCCTTTTGTTATATGGTCTTTAAATTACAACATATATTCAATGAAAATCAAATTAAATTGAGATATTAATTAATAAAACAAGATAAGCGGTATAGGTAAACACAAAATAAAAGGGGCATTAAGCCCCTACATAGTTTTTATGGTTCATCCGGGTAAGTAAATGCTTTATGTTTTTCATGTTCTAAAGCTGACATAACACAATGTAATAATGTTGGGTTATTATCATGAGATTTGTTTATCAGGAGCCTTAAAAACTCCATATTTAATCTTTGCCTTTCGTTAAGACTGTTTCTGTCATGTTTAATCTTTTCATAGCTGTTGCTATTCAGGTAATCAAAATAATGCTGCATAAAGCCAGCCACAACATCACTCACCTGTACCAGCGGGTTTTGCTTGGAATCAGCGAAAGAGTAATTAAGCGTTAGATTAGGGTTGGCTTCTGCTGCCTTTTGAAGATCTGCTTCCACTACCTTCTCTATGTCAAAGATATGGCTGGAAGCCTCGAACATTTGCGCCCGGTGCTGATAGAACATAGCGAAGCCATCAACAAGGCGGTTATCGTCGTCTGTAGGCGGTTCATCCCTAATATCCATAGTGAGTGTCATATCATCTATGTTTTGGTCAGAGCAGGCCATCAGGAGCTGCAGGAGGCCATGAGCTAACCGGAGCTGGAAATCATCTTTATTGGTAGCTGTATAGAGGTTTACGCAATGAGTGGAGATCTGGCTTGATAGCCCTTGTATGAAATCCTTCTCCCGCCCCTCGATGTATGGGAAGTCATAGGACTTGAGGAACTGAATGAACTGAACCTTGTTAGCTTTAACGTAGGTGTGTAGAGCTTCCTTGTTTGCCAACATGTAGCCATAGAGCTGTTCATCACTCATTTCCGGGATGAAGCCCTTCTCACGTCCGAACAGGATACAATCATCAATGATGTCCACGTATCCCCAATACTCCATATTCAGGTGGAAGTAGTGTAGGTATAGATCACCATAGAGAAGCCACTCAAAGAACGCTGTGAGCTTCTTAGACGTGAGCATAGTCAGGAAGTCGCCTTTGGCTAAGTGTTTCAGCTTGAACTCTTTGGCGTTGGCTTGTAGCTGTATGCGCTGACGTAAATCATCAAAGTCAGCACTCGATGAGGAACCAGTATGAGCAACACCGGCTAACACGAAGTTTACGCTGTTGTGCTTGTCTGGATCATGGTCAATGTTATAACCATCAATTTGTTTGGAAAGATATAGTTTACGAACGTTATTAGATTCATCGTAATAGAATTGATAGCTTTTGTTTTGCTGCGGGAAAGGATTCATACACATCACTTTTTTTGTGGGTTATGAACCATATATAACAATGTAGGATCTGGAAGTCTATAAACAAAAAACCCGCACAAGGCGGGCTTCTTTAAGAGAGAGAGGATTTGATTTAGAACCAGCCTAAATCGAAAATCTTGTTGAATACACTCAATAAAGAAATGAGAGTCATACCATATGTTAACAACACGCCAATCAAAAGTGGAAAACCAACTAACTTAGCGAAAACAGCATTATTAGTGCTTACATGCTGGAACCTACCAGATTGAGATACCTTGCCAAAAGGTAAAACAACCAAAAAGGTGAAAGCTAAAGATAAAACTACGTTAAACAAAAAGTATGGAATACCATAAAAGGTATGGCTTAACGCTTGTGCTGTATGGATGTATAAATCAATCATTTTAAAACCCTCTCTCGTTGTGTTGAATAAATAATATCGTACAGTTTTATAGATATCAAATTATTTTTTTATAATCTTTTTACCCTTTGGGTAGAATTGAGCAGGAACGCTTTTTTTCCCACTTTTCACCTTAACGCCCTCATACATTACATTTGGAAAAAGGCTGTGTATGGATTTAAATACATCTAATTTTCTGTCGAATGAACGTGTTTTAAAACAATGACAGTAAACAGCGTAATGAAAATACATAGTAAGGATTACAAAGGAAAAAACAGCACCTGAAGCAACACTGATAGCCTCAGCACCTTTCAAGTAAAAATGAAAAGTTAAGGCGAAACCTAACAATGAAAAGATTAGATTAACCCATGCATATAACGCTGTAGCACGTATGTTATCCTCAAGTATCTCTTCATTTATATCTTTAAGCGCATACCATGTATCGAATGAGTTTACTTCATGCTCAAACTTCCCTTGTGCTCTTAAAAGAGAATGTAAAATATATTTTCCAAATAGATATACTGGATAGAATGGCAAAACAATTAACTTACCAGAAAAAATAAATGGAAATGAAACAACTTTAACAACTTTTTTTAATGCGCTATTCTTTTTATAATCTTCAATTTTATTCATAATGAATCTCCTTTTAATAATGTATATAATTTTATATACAATTTAATTATTATCTTGTCAAAATAAAAAGCCTCAATTTAGAGGCTTTTTGTTATTTATTTTTTATCAATGTCAAAGTCATTTATATCCTGACCACTATCACCTTTAGAATTATCTTGAGGGGTGTTCTGTGTAGTATCAGTGTTTGATGAGCTTTCTTCATTACGTCCTTGAGTAGCTTTTGGAACATTATTACCAGTTAGATCATTATTATTTCCTGAGTTTTTAGGTTGCTGATGTTTATGTTGCATCAAGTTAGCTAATACCCCTGAACCAATCGCAGCGGCTCCGATACCTTTAGACATTGCTGATTCAGTTTGTCCAGATACCATCCCAAGAACTGCAGAAGATGCTCCACCGATCCATTTAAAAATAGTATCAGGTATTATATAAAGGAGTTTAAGACACATAACCTGCATTGTGATCATTACTGATGTATATATTATAATCATCGTCAAGAATTTGTTGATACCAAGCAAACCACCTTCTGTATTACTCGCTGCGGTGAAGAAAGTTGAGTTGAGCAAATCAAACATTATAGTTGTTATTACATATGAACCTGCTAACCCTATCATATTCATCGTAGGTCTTAGTAAAACACTTAACGCAAGCATATATCCTTGCCCTTGCTTACCAACAACACCATCCTGATCCGGGAAGAGTAAAGCAGCAGCAAGTAGTGTAGAACCAGCTAATGCTTCGAATATTAATATGTAATATGCGCCTACACAAAAGAATCCAATCATGTAAGGAAGCATTGGGTTTACGAATGTGAGAATATCACCAACATTAATCATTGTTGACAATATTTTATTTAACATCGGTGATAATATTATTGCTGCGGTCTGAATGCCATCGCCTACAAATGGAATACTACCACCTGCAACCGCCCCGCCCGTCACAAGTATATATGCCGCTTCTGCGGATAGTATCATCCTTGAACCTATATTTACAGAAACTGTTAGTGGCATTAAACTTGATGTTTTAGATTCATCTTGAGAGTTGATTATAGCCATATTACCACCGATAGCACTAATAACTTTCTGATAAGCGCCATCATCACTTTTAGAGGAATCTTTCATACTTGAATTATACTTGTTAGCAGTAGCTAATAATGTTTGCAATCTCTTTAAAGTCGCTAAAGAAGAAGGAGGGAATTGTTGATTAAAATACACATCCTCATCACCTCTATAATTCATTGTGCTCGTAGGGTATCTATTAACAGCAGCGTTTGCATCTGAAATAGCATTAGCAATTCTCGCATAATATGTGTAGCTATAAGTCCAACCTTTTTCAGTCATTCTATCAACCTCATCTTGCGATAAAGCATCTTTCATTACTTTTTCTGCTGAAGCCTGAACATAGGCACTATATGCGTTAACCATTAAGTCTATTTGTTTATTGATAGCTTCGGCATTTTGTAAAGGAGCATCAACAAGATAATCTGCATACTGCTTAGCACCTAACACTAAAATATCATTAGCTTTTATTTGTGCTTCTTGAACTGCTTTAGCAATTTTACCTGTATCTATGATAGCATTTTCTGATTTGAAGTTCTTTTCATCAATAAGTTTAAGAACTGAACTTCCACACAAATCTATACCGCCACCCAACGAAGGATCACCATCTCCGGGGATACCGAATCTATAACCAACTAATTCATCCGTTGAAAAGCGTGTTCCACTCATTAAAGTATATAACTGTCCCCATCTTGAGGCATCGTTAGCTTTTTTAGCGTATCTATTATAAACGTTAACACATGCAGCGGAATATAAGGTGTTCATAACGTTCTGACGTATCAATATTTTATTATCAACAGATATGTATGTACTATCAGTAATTAAGGAGGGAGCTAAAGCATTCCATGTTTCATTTCCCCATTGATTGCCTTGAAGGGCTAACCATAAGATAATAGCCTGAACACAGTTGTATCCTCCAGTCGTGACGGGAAGTAAAAGTGTTGGGGCTATTGCAGTACGAATTGGAAGCCAAGCAGAAGACCACTTTTTACCTAACATTTCACCATCGTGAGCTGTAGACATGGTTCCAACGATAAGCGTATATGCAAGTATAATACCACCGACTAACATAACTTTATTTGAAAAAACTTGTAAAACGGTTCCTGTTATATTTGTAGCGTAGGGGTTCCAATACTTAACTACATTCTTACTTACTTCATCTGTGCCGCCAGTCAAACCGAATAGGTCAACTCCGGCAAACGCTGGAGTTATAAAACAACCCAGCAATATTAATAAAAACAAATTTATCTTTTTCATAATCTCTCCATTTTATTTATTTGGTTTTGTATCCTTATAACGGTTATTAGGCTTACAATTAAATAGATACATCAAAATTAAATATAGTCAAGATGTGTATAATATTATTGACAAATTATTTTTAATAAGTTAATTAGTTAATTGATAATTATAAAAGGAGAGCACGATGAATTATTATATGGTTAAACCATTTCGAATAGGAATGATAGAAAAAGATATAAATGTGAAAGAGTCAGATCAGTATGTGATTATTGATTTAATTAGTTCTGAAGAACTACTTTATTGTGAAGATAACTGTTTTTTGATAACACCTGAACTATTGTTAGATCTAAAGGAAAACAATCTGACCAATGTTAACGTAGTAAAACCTAAAAATATGAAGTTTAGCATTCAACATAACATGGATTATCCAAATAAAAGAATGCGCGACTGGTATAGGTTGATCCCTTTCAAATATGATCAATCAAAAAATCAAGAGATGTTTCTCGACCAAAACGACAACCTTATTGTAAATGAACGAATTTTCAACATACTGAAAAAGCATAGAATCATAAGAGCAAAGTATACTGAATTTCATATAGATGAGGCTAAAGACTTTGAAGAAGAAATTGATGAACAACCAGTATTCAAAAAGGACATAAAAAACAGCTATAGAGACTTGTTAGTTTTTGTAGTAATCATACTAACGGTTGCATACATATTTTTTAAATAAGAGGCTGAAATATGAATATTAAAATCAATGATGGTATTACAGGCGAGATCTTAGTGTTAAATCAAACAACGTTTAACAATGATGTGGATACTATACAGTTAAGAATGACACCAGAGTTTTTAGCCCTTATCAAAAGACATTGTTCCGGTGCTATTGATGTGTCTATATCAGCTTTATTAGATTATGGTATCAAAAAAATATTAGATGAAAATATTTCAATCTCAATACAACAAATTGAGAAACAAATCGTAATTGAATCAGTTAAGCGTGATAGTAGCATTATTCCATTTACAACAGTTAACTATAGAGCATCAAGAAAAGACACACGCCCCGTATTCGTGAGATTGTGTAAAGATCTAAAATATAGGTTAAAAGAAATATCTCCGACTAAATATACACTTTCAGCAATTGGTATAATAAAGTATTCGATTGATACCTTGCTTAGAAACAATCAGTGCCTGATAATTAAAAGTGAGGCCGTTTATGAAAAATAAAAACATTGAATTTATGCTTAATGCTATTCTTTTTGCTAAGTTTGTTTTATATCAGGATGAGTTCACAAATGAAGAGCTTGAACGTGGTGAAGATGTTCGAAACATAAAAGAGCTTTTCGCATTTAAAAATAAAGAATGGATTAATGACATTAATACAATAAGAATAAAGGATGTTAACCAAGATATTCATATATCATCCACATACATCATGTCATTGGATGGAGTAGGTTATTATGCTTACTCTGATAAATCAGAAGATGAATTATACAGATATTTAGTTAATGACCTTTGCGATCATTACATAGCTGTAAGTGAGATGTCATTGGAAGACATAACAGGTGCTTTAGAAGCAATTGAAGAAGATTTGTTTGATATATACCGAAGTAATCTATCTTTAGCCAACAAAATGATTTTAGATGTTTCAAACAGATTTAAAATAAAACCTGATTTGAAAAGACCATTACTCACCATCGTTTAAAAAGGGCTGTTAAGCCCCTTTTATATTGTTCACTGTTTTATGATGTGCTATGTTTACCTTCTAACTTAAATGTTGAAAAGGATAAAACATGAGCGCATTAGGGCATTTTAATAACATTCGCACTATCAGAAAAGAAGCCCATGAGATGGGCTATGACACCTTCCTTGAGTTCGCTGAAAAGGTTCAAACCGTTAAGGATGAGTTCCTAAAAGAAGCAGAAGAGGAAAAAGCGAAACAGGCACTGGTAGAAGAGAAGCTGAAGGCTACTACTGAACTTCTCCAGTCTGAGGGCTTTGAAGTAAGCCTTGAGGCCGTCAGAGCGCTTCTGTTAGGTCAAATTGATACTCCTGCCCCTACTGGCAAGGGTAAAGGTGGTAAAGGCGTTAAACGTGGTTCTGTTGAGCCAAAATATGCGTTCACTGTAGAGGGTGAAGAACAGACGTGGACAGGCCGTGGACGTATGCCGTTAGCACTGAAAGCACTGATTGAGAAGGGCGAAGAGCTGGAAAGCTTCCTGATCAAGAAAGAAGACTAAAAACAATACCAGAGAAAAACCAAGCCCCTTGATAGGGGCTTTTATTTTGGATTCACTGATTGCCATCTTTATTAAGTTGTTTTACTGCTTTAAATGCCTGATACCAAGCTGTTATTGTTCCTGCTGCGAATACTACCCCTGTATTTAAATACTCTGGATTAAAAGTAGTCCACACAAGAGCACCACAACCAGCGAATACCAATGCTATATAAGTCCATGCGTCTATAACTAAGTTTGTTCTATTCATAATTTATTCCTCTCTATTATTTGTCGTAAAAGTAAATTGTGACGGGTCTGCCGCCATAACCATCATCATTGTTGATACAGGCCGCTGTAAGTGTTGCCATGTTGAGATCCATACCGTTATCAGTGTTCTTCACTTCTGTAGACGCTACAACTATCTTGAAGAAGCTTGAACCAGCCTGAGTGACGAACTTGGCACAGGCATCTACAGACACGTTCTCAAACCCTATGTAAAAGCTACCGTCATAGTAGGGTTCTATGAGAACGTTAGCGTTCCAGCTATCCCATATCTTGCCTTCATCTACCAAGTCTTCCGGCACTAACTTAGCCTTGATAACAGCATCTACTGAAAGCCCGGTGTAGTTTGCTGATCCTGCGTATAGGTTTTTAATCCCTGCGTTAAGAGTTCCTAAAATCTTTATGTCATTATCTATTTTTTGTCCTGCGCTGATTTTTGGGTAAATCATGAAAACACCCACTATCAACGCTGATATAATTCCAAATACTAATAACATTTCTAATAATGAGAATCCTTTTTTTCTGTTTAATGTTTTAATCATGTTGTTAACTCCACTTTATATGATTGAAGAAAATATAATCGTAGAGTTATCTTCTGAAAAACATGCTGCTGACGTAGCGGCTATATCTATGTTTTTACCTTCCTCCAGATTTTTTACTTGCGTTGAACCATTACCATTATAAACATCTATGATAACGAAGTTTCCTGATACTGCTGCTATGAGTTTAGAACAGTCAGAAGCTGGAACAGCGTCATAGATAATATTATACTTACCATGATTACCTGAATACTCTACCTGAACGTTCCCTTTCCACTCATTGATGAGTTTACCATCTTGGATCATGTTATCAGGGGCGTTCTTAGAAGCTATGAAACTATCAGTATTCAAGTCCGATATTTTAGCCCTTCCACCATAAATCGATTTAACACCTGCTTGGATGGCTGTTAAGTTTCTGCTTTCTCTATCGAGTCTTTGTGAAGCCTGAACTTTAGGAAATATCATAAATGCTGCTACTATCAATGCCGCTATAACACCTAACACCAATAATAACTCTAATAATGAAAATCCTTTCTTGCTCTTGCTTCCTTTTAATAACCTAAAACTATTTATCATAATCATTCTCCTTTGTTGTTTTGTTTAATTCTCTATCAATCATTTTGTTTTTTTCTACAATCCTACTTACTTTTGTTATATAAAGTAGAGATAACCCAACCAATGAATTGAAAATACCAACCGACATGAAGATAGACATCTTTTCAATCGAGTAAGTGCTTAATCCAAAGTAATCTTTTAATGAACTACAAATTTGGTAAAACATAAAAATGTAGAACCCACCAAAAATTAGAATCTTAGATACATCCAGTAGTAGTTTTGTTTCTTTAATTTCTTTATCATTCATTTTCATTCTCCTTTTTTGTTTTATTTTTTTTGGGGTTATATATAGCATCAATGGTGTTTTTATCTTGTCTAAACATCCACGGAGTGATTGAACCTAAAAGAGTAATACCCCCTCCTATCACAAGCATGTTAAATATTTTACCCATCACATCTGAATCAAATCCAAAATAACTATTAAATAAAATACTTATAACTGAATATGAAACGAACCATAAACCTAAACCTACTATTAGCATAGAAACACTTTTAATGTTTTTACTATTTTTACTATTTTCATCAGTAAGACTTTCCAAAAGGATTTTTATTTTATCCGCCATATTAACCTCTACTTGTTTGATTGTTATTTTCTCTCTGTTTGTAAATGATGCCGCCATCATTCAAAAACTCTTTTATAAACTCAGCCCATGTTTCAGCTTCCTTTTCTCTTGTCTCTGTTCCCATAACTACCTCCTTTAAATGCTCCAGTGTATATCTGCCTTAAAATTCTCTGCTGGCTCGCTCACATAGGCTTTAAAAGCTATAACAGCTATGGCCTGATTGATGTAGCCGGATAACCTGTATGTTGCCTTAATCTGATTGAAACCGTGTTTAACGCCTTCAGGAATGATTTTGCGTCTACCTAAGCGTTCTATCAGTGCTAAGATACTTTCTGCTCTCTCTCCTTCAATCAACGCCGCTTTTGCTATAAACTCATTACCATTATGTAAACCCAACTTCTTTAACTCTCTTGTTATGTCTTTTTTCATAAGCCACCTTCCATGTTCTTCAAATATTTATTTATCTCTTCTTTATCAACTGTTTTTAATTCAAATAATACATTGTCATCATCACTTGAAAATCTTTTTCCCTCACTATCTTTATCTGGATATAAAAAGTTTTTTTCACATACTTCTATCTTTTTATACTCATTAGCACTAAATATATTGGTTCTTTCTAAGTAATATACTTCTGATCTGTTCTCCATATTCCATTGATGATATGCAGATATGGACTTAACTTCTTCGGTAAAAGACTCTAAACTCTCAATGTAATCTTTGTATAACTCAATTATACTTTCTATAATCATTTCATTCGTTATTTCCAATATGTAATATCTTTCTTCCACTTTAACCTCTCCTTAAAATCATATATATTTTTCATTTTTAACCATTAAATATATTTTATCCAATTAAAATAGTAAATATTATAAGTGTGCCAAGCATTGGTATTAGTACATAGATAGAACCCGGTGGGATAAAGAATGCCATACCCATCATAATCACACCTGCTATAAATTTCTTACCTTCTGTTTTTAACAATTTATGGATTATATTCATTAGTATCGGAACTAATCCTGTTATCGTTATCCCTATACCAGCAACGAAAAGTAATAAGATATTTATCCTGTCATCTTGATTGAGTTCCTCTACAACACCTTCAGGAATTCTTAAAACTGTTAAAATGGAAATCGACATTATGAATAATCCTAACATTACACGGAAAAAATCATTCTTGATGTATTTCATTAACTTCATTATTATACTCATCATAACTTACCTCTTATATTTTGATTGGTTCCAAACTCATTTGATATTTCATTCCTATATGCGACTATCGTTAATAGTCCAACCACAATAGAAGCTATCCAGTAGCTAAGAGTGTTTTCAACCTTCAACATGCTTAGAAAACCAATAACAGCACATATATTAAAAATCATCATTCCTACTATATTGAAAACAAACTTAGCTTTTTTCATTTCTTTCTCCTTATGCTGCGTATCTTTTTTGTTCTTTATGACTTATTTCTATTCCGGCATCCATTAAAACACTCATCATGTTTCTGTCATTTAATAAATGAGCGTAATATAAAGCAGTATGACCAAGTTTAGATTTATTGTTTATGTTTATACCTGATTTGATTAACATCCTTGCCTTAGACGTATCAGCAGTATATAGCGCATTCATGTTATTGTTGTTTACTGCGTTAATGTCAGCGCCTTTATTCAATAACAACCATGTGCTGTTAAAATCACTAAAGAACAATGCTGTATTACCGAAGTTATCCTTATGGTTTACGTCTATACCAGATTTTATTAAAAGTTCAGCTATTTCAAAACTTGCCCCGAATAAAGCTGTTTTACCATTTTCATCTGTAGTGTTTATTTCAGAAGTTCCAGCAAAGTGAATGTAAGACTTAACAGTTTCAACGTCATTAGAAAATAGCATTCTGTTTCTGCTTGATACTATACCTCTGTTTCTTATACTCTGTATTTTTGTATTTAAAGTGTTTTTCATAATGTTTATTCCTTATATTTAAATGTTTATAGTTAAGTTATATTCGATTTTAAATATAAGTCAATCTATATTGAGAAAATAAATTAAAATAAATTTGACTTTTATTTATATTAATTGGATATTGATTAAGAGAGTTAAGTATATTAACTATTCATTCATAATGTTTCTGTTTATTTGTTTTCGGTTAGTGTTATTAAAGCGTCCTTCGGGGCGCTTTTCTTTTATATATACTCCGTTCGTCGGAACATAAACAAAAAGTATAATATATATTTGATTTTTACTTTATATTAAAGTATCTATTAACTATAACCAAACAAAAAAAGGAAAACATTATGAATATATTCAATAGCTTTAAAACAATCAAAGAAAAAACCTATGTTAAATACTCCAAGAACAAAGAGGTGATTGAATTCTTTTTAGTATTGATAGTTGCGGCTTTGTTTATTACAAACCTATTCGACAAATCACTAAATGAAGATAACATAAAGCCTACAGTAAGTATTGAACAGCCTTTAGTTGTTTCTTATCCTCACATAAACGAAAGCAACTACGAAGAAAAACTAAAAACATATCTTGAAGATTTCTACCCTACCTTAGATAAAATAGAAGATGTGAATCTCAAAAAAGGTTTGGAACAATCTAATAATGAATATCTTAAAATCCATACCGATATAGAATCATTAAGAATGAAAAGACTTTTTTGCGATAGTTTATTTAAAACAAAAAACGTCATTACGTGTTATCACACTTATGATGGAAACGACAAAGAACTTTCCTTAAAAGTTCAGAAATGGGTAAACAATAGAATAGATCTTGCAAAGGAATGGTATTTAAGCAATAAAGATAATAAGTTTGATATTAACTACGTTGTCATAAGAGGCGATTTTAAAGGATACTATCTCGGTGTTAAGAGTGAACCTGAACCAAAAATGTTTTCAACATTAACAGGTTTAATTGGAAGTATGGTTGAAAAGTTATACAAATAAAAAAAGCCCCATTAAGGGGCTTTAGTTTTTCCATCTGATTTAGTCTTATCAGGTTTAGGGAGTCTGGTTATCCGGGAAGGTTTCAATTCACCTTTTGAGATTTTTACGGCTTCCTCTGCTGATTTCAACAACTCTTCAAAGAACTTGCTCATAATGATTACCGATCCATCAAAACAGGTCTGAATGTGTTCCGGTTCGCTCAAAGCGTAGGACTTCATCAGTTATCTTGTAGATGAGTAGCCAGTCCGGTTCTATGTGAGCATCCCTATAGCCTTTGTAGTTCCCCTGTAGAGGGTGATCTTTGTAGACTTGAGGCAATGGCAAGGCATCATTGATTAACAGCGTCATAAGGGCTTTAAGCTTGCTCATGTCTTTATGACGTTTCTGAGCCTTCTTCACATCTTTCTGGAACTGGCCTGAGTATTCAATCGTCCTTGTGGTCATTTATCAGATACCAAGCTGATTAAACAGATCATCAGCATCTTTAGCTGTATGAACGTCTACGCCTTTCTCACTGTTAGCGATGGTATTAGCAGTAAGCTCGTTAGGAACACGCATATCGAACGGCAGAGCCTTTTCTTTGGCTACCTTAGTCAGAGTGATACGAACCAGATCGGAAACGGTTAATCCCATTCCGGCAAGCACTACTGCAGCTTCATTTTTCAGTGTTTCATCTATACGAGCACGAACAAATGCATTTGCGGCCATGTTGGAAACCTCCTTTTGGTTAATGGTTATACTGTAGCTCATGTGAGCAACAAAAACAAGTAGTATATACTGATATAGACTATACTCTCTGTGTTGAAATCTGAGGGTGCGCGAAGGTAATCAGGCACTTCAGGGAAAAAGTAGAAGTATAACCAAAAGGCGAGTTTTACCTTATGCCGGAGCTGGAACCATAATGGCAGACCAGAAGATAACAGAGTATAGATTAGTATAATATAGTCTATACTCTTTGTTTTTGGTAGGGCGTTAGCCCTTCAGCACCTTCCCGGCCTTTACCAGTTCCTTTAGCTGTTGTTCTGAAAGGATGGCATCATGAGGAAGGGCAGAGTAGATGTTTCCAACTTTCCAGTTTCCCGGCTGTTCGGTTGGTTTCAGGATCACCACTGGTTCAGAGTCTTGCCCCTTTTCATAAATCCAGATTGCTCCGGGCAGGGTTTCATCTTCCATCTCAAAATCAGCTATTTCAACGTCGAAGTGTTTAGACAGTAAGGTAATCAGTTTCATGCTCGATGCTTCCTGTTATCGTTGGATTGATAATATTGTAGCTCAAATGAACCACAACCAGCAATTACAATATAGACTATACTAATCTATACTCTAACAGGTTGGGATTTTGATATGGGATAAACCAGAATGGGGGCTTACCCATACAATGGGATTGTTACTTTGGGATTTAACACACCCATTATACAAACCCACCCCCATTAATCCCCAATTGCTAATTTTTCCGGCCTGTTTTACACTGGTTAACGCCCCGGATCATCCGTTTTCCTCTAATAGTTCCACTGTTCCAGCAGAGTTCCAGCACCAAGTGGAACAGGAAAACACCTCAAATTACGCCGTTTCACTGGAACTTTTCAAGTATTCCACCCGATCTGGAACTGTTTTGGAATAGTTTTGGAACAGAAATAACGCGCAAAGCCTTGATATATAAGGGTTTTTTAAACTGTTCCAAAAGTTCCACCTGTTCCAGCCAAAAAATACCATTATTCCATATATACGTACTGCAAAGCCTGTTCCACTAGTTCCAACTATTCCACCCAAAAAAAACACGTTCACGGATCTTATAGTGATCGTTCAAAATGGGTTATGGGATTACAGAATGGGATGGGATCAATAGACCCCTTATTCCCCTAAATGGGATGGGCTATAGCCCATCCCATTTAGGGG
>OGSH01000200.1_pt1 | contig 46276 bp, 39 predicted proteins | sample 1573821 | NCBI WGS metagenome assembly OGSH01 (sample SAMN03295845, study PRJEB24534) | human gut metagenome | isolation source: fecal sample 5 from infant 6 | host: Homo sapiens | place: USA: Pittsburgh, PA | collected 2014-07 | reverse complement strand
TACTTTATGAATCAAAAGGCATAGGTATTTGTCACAAATGTTTGATTACTCTAGAAGATATCTGAGGTTACCTCTATTCAATTGTTGCACACTTCAATACAAATCTGCTATAATATACCATTATGGAGAGGTGTCCGAGTGGTTTAAGGAGCTGGTCTTGAAAACCAGTGACTCCGCAAGGGGCCGTGGGTTCGAATCCCACCCTCTCCGCCATTCAATTTTATACTTATAGTATCAAAAGCAGTACTACTAGACGTATGATTGGCCGCTTGGCTATTGCCACTCTGTGCCTTAACGTTAGTAGTACTGCTTTTTTGTCCTATAACCTCAAATATTAGTATATAAATAACATAAGTAGGATTATTGCTGCTGCTGTACATGAAGGTACAGGTAGTCAGGCTAATAATCCTACTTATGATTTTAAGATAAGTGATATAAATTTATTTGTCAAGAAACGTAGTAAGAGGGAATTCTCCATACTCTATCATATATATTACCCTGTTGTATGATGATAAATAGAAAGAATTTGAAAAATTCTTTCTATTTATAGTATGATAGCTCTATATGTTATTTTTCTATAGAAAGGAGCTCGTATGAGTAGAATTGGTTTCTCGCGAACTCAGATTTTAATTCTTGTCAGCGTATGGCTAACGTTTTTGATTAGCTTTGTTATGCGCTTATCTTGGGCATCATTGATGCCGATTGTCAATGAAGCATTGAATTTTACACCACAAATGGGGACAACCTATTTATCCGCCTTTTACATGGGGTATGCCATCATGGTATTACCAGGTGGTATCTTAGCGGATAGAATCGGTTATCGTTATACTATATTGGTTAGTTTACTCGCCATGGCAGTCATCACCGCATTGATGAGTACCATTGATAATTATACCTATGGATGGGTGTTGCGTTTCTTATTAGGTATCGTATCCGGTCCTGTACAGGCCTCTTGCTTGAGTGCTATTGGGGATTACTTTGGTCCTAATCAACGTGGCGCAGCCGTTGGTATTTTCATGTCTTGTACATCGCTTGGGGTGGCGACTGTAAATTTATATGCCCCTTATGTAGCAACGAATTATGGTTGGCAAAATGCATTCCTCTTAACTGCTTTGTTGCCAGTTCTTATCTTTATACTTAGCTACTTTACAGTTCGTAAGCCAAGTGCTGAAATCCTAGCTCAACGTGAAGCGGAGGCTCATGTCGAAGCGGTTCCTGTAGGGGACAAGCCATCCATAAAAGAAAACTTGCTTCACGTGTTAAAAAATCACAATATTCGTTGCCTTGCGTTTGCCGGCTTTTTCGCTACCGGTGCTACATGGGCGGTGGCTCAATGGTCAAACTTGTACATGGTAAAACAACTAGGTGTTAATGCCATCTATGCAGGTCATGTTATGTCCGCTTTTGGCTTGGCTGCACTTATTGCAAAGCCAACCATCGGTATTTTATCCGATATTTTGCCGATTAAGAAAAATCATTTAACAGCACTCGTTATGTTCTTATTTGGACCGGCCTTAATACTCTTTGCGAGCACCACAAACCCAGATATGCTCTTTATTACAGGTCCAATTCTTGGTATTGGCGCATTCATGCACAGTGCGTTGACGAATGCTCTCGTTGTACAATCAGCAGAACCTCACTTGCGAGGTACTACGGCAGGTTTTGTAAACTTATTCAATCAAATCGGCGTTATGTTGGCGCCTATGATTTTAGGTAGTATGCTAACTGCAACTGGTAGCTATAAATCTGCATTGATGACCCTTGCTATTGCACCAGTTATCGGTGCCGTTGCCTTGTTCTTTGTAAGACTAAAAAAATAAATTTCCCTTGTGAAAGCCATAAAACAAACCCTCATCGATAACGATGAGGGTTTTCGTATTTCTAAATATTTTTGTAAATAATAATTAATGAGGACCTTGACCACCGCCATGGCCATCATCTCCGCGACCATTGCCATTACGACCGCCGTTGTCACGATTACCATCGTTGCGATGATTATCACGATTCTTGTTATCTTTAAAACCTTGAGGGCCAAGAGGTCCTTGTCGATCTAGAAGAGCCATATTTGGATTAGATGGTTGGAATTTACCCGTTTGAAGTGCATTTAAATTTGGTGAGAAGCGCCCACGATCACCTAAGCTATCTGAGTTAGGTCCGCCTACATGACCTGGTTGCAAGCTTGGCTGCATATGAGTTGGAGGTGCTGGAGGTGCTGGTATAACACGATCCATTGGCGTAGAAATAACAGCATCTGTAGGAGGCATGAGACCGAATAATACGGTCCTTGTTTGTTGATCAACTATAGGTGGGAATACTTGTGGTGGAATATATGGATTATCGTATGTATAGGTAATCTTTTCCATCTCTTTAGACGTATTATAGACAAATTCCCCAATGCGTTGTGATGGGCTATTTGGCGCCGCCACATGTTGACCGTAATCCTTTGCTAACCGTTGCTGCGGTAATGTATCGATGGGGTACCCATTTTCTGCATAAAATGTAGGCTTTGATATTTTCCATGCCGTCATCGTCACCGGTGCATTAGGCTGTTGACTGTAAAATGTAAAATTTGTATCGTAGTCTGCGATTACATTATTTTTTGTGTACAAGCTCAACAGTCTAGCCTGTACGGTTTTATAATTAGCAGCAGTCTGTTTCGTATGAATCGAACTAAGGTCGACATACATACGCTCGGTATCGCTAGAATAGGCTAGCTGATATTGAGTGGGCTTTTGCTCTATTTCGTATTGTGATATGGCAAATCCCGATTGCGAGGTACACAATAGGGTTCCCACGAGAGCTAAAAAATATTTCATTATAATTCTCCTCTCCATGTGAAAAAAGTGTACCATAATGTACTTAAAAATACATGAAAATGAGTAACATATTGTACTTTATACATATATATTTTACAATGTAGATGAATTAATGTACAGGGAGGATTTCATGAAAATAATATGTTTTGGAGATAGCATAACCCGTGGATATGATGTGAGACCTGGTCACGGTTGGGTTGAACTCTGTAGTGCCGCACTACCCGCATATCATATGGAAAATCACGGTATTGATGGATTATCAGTACAAGGTTTAATTAATTATTTAGAATCCTGGTGTATCGATAAGTCCTATGAAGATGATCGTTATATATGCATCATGTGTGGCACAAATGATATTTTGCAAAACCGCGATAGTGACTATGTATATAATAAGCTCATTAAGGCTGTTACAATGGCTAGTGAAAAAGGGCATGTTATCATCGGTCTTGAAACACAAATCGATAGTGAAATGGATGGCCTTAATCATGTGGTGGTGGATGTGAACCGTCGTTTACAAGACTATGCCAGAGAACATAATTTAAAAACAATTGATTTTTATACCGTTCTTCATGAAGCGGATCAAATCGGTCAAATCGTATTTGCCGGTGAGGTTCATCCTAACGAACGAGGTTATCGCTTGATGGCCTATAAGGCATTGGAAACATTTACACGATTATAGTAGAAAAGAGCACGTTCCTGTAGGATGTGCTCTTTTCGTTATATGTAGTGCTCGACATATGTCGTACACTGGAGGTCTATTATTTTTGTTTAGATGTTTTGTCAGCTGCAGCGTGTGCAGAAGCTGCGATAGCGTAAGCAGTGCCTTTCACAAGTTCATAAGTTTCACCACTGTTACCAGAAACTGTTACAGCTGCTACTGTATCATCAGTGATGGCGAACATAGCTGTTGCATATGGATGTTGTGCACCATTTGGTACTGTTACTGCGCCGGATTTTACAACGATGAAACGACCATTATTATTGTATACATCGTAGTTAGCCGCTTGTTTTACGCCATCATAGCTTTCATTATAAGCGAACAATGTGGAAACTTCGCCCAATGTTACTTGGCCAGATTGTTGCATAGCGCGTAATTTGGATGCAGCTACGGATGTAGGTTGTGTCATGTTAACAGTAACGCGTAAGGATGTGTTGTTTACGATGGCTTCTGTAATAACATTTGTTGTAAATACATTAGCGATGCCGTTACCAGCACGGTTGTAAGAACTTGCAGTTTTTACTTGGTAACCATTTGTATAAGCTGGTAAATCGAATGTATAAGAACGACCATTCAACAATACATCAAATGCGTTCAATTGGTTATTTCTGTATGTGGATACATAACCGCTACCGCTTTTGCTGAAAGTAAGTGTAGCTGGTGCATCTACAGCTTGTTGTTGAGGTGCATTAGGGTTTGGAATTGGATCCATGATTTGCATGCCTACAGCTGTTGTTTGTGGAGCCACGAAGATTGGGTCGCCTAATTCTTTGGAAACAGGCATTTGTTGGCTCATATCACCTGCTGTATAAGGAACAGCTGGCAATGGGGAATAGTTAGGACGCGGAGGCATTGCTACATAGCTTGCTTGTGCAACAGGTGCACTGTTTACAGGTGTGTATTCATATTGAGCTTGTTCTGCTGCAGCGCGTTCATAAGCGCGTGCATTTGCATCCATAGATGCGGCAAATGCAGAAAAAGAAACTGTTGTTGCTGCCAATACGGCAAATACCGTTGCAATTCGTTTTGTATTCATAATAAAGACTCCTAATCTCACATTTTTACAAATAACACTTCATCTAGGTTTCATTATACATGATGAATGCTAATATGTAAATAAAATATAAACAAATTTAATTTTTTTAATTTTTGTAAACAGAATAAGGGAAAAATGAGAATTTGTCAAATACAATTTTAATATTCCATGGTGTACAATAGTATATATATTTATATATCGTATAAAGTATCCGTGCTATATATTTTGTTTTAGGGATGATGAAATATAAGCAGAATTACTAAATATAAGCATTGTTGTGGGAGGTAGTATGAGTATTACCATGTATTATGGTCGCGCTGGTTCCGGTAAGACCCGTGCCGTATATGAACGCATTCGGCAGGTTATCACTGAATGCCCAGGTGACCCTATTATTTTGCTCGTTCCAGAGCCAGCCACCTATCGCGTGGAACGGGAACTTGCGGAATTTATGCCTCAAGGAGGCTTTACGACGGTCCGCGTCGTTGGCTTTGGCCGATTGGCCTATCAGGTATATCAATCGATAGGCAATGTAAAGGCTCAGCAACAGAGTATATCTCAATTGGGTAGAACCATGTTGTTAAGCCTTGTGATGAAACGAAAAGGGGCTGAATTAGGCCTGTTGTCGCAAGCCGCTAAACGGCCAGAGTTTTCAGCGGTATTGCAAGGTTTATTTTCCGAGTTTCGCTCATTTCGCATTGGACCTGATGAATTAGAATCTGGTGCACAGCGCGTATCAAATGGTGTATTACAGAAAAAACTACAGGAATTGGCACTATGCATGTCGGCCTACGAAGAGGAATTGCAGCTTCATGGGCAAATTGATGGGGACCCTATCATGGACCTTGTTCATGCATTGCCACAGTCTCCATTGATGGAAAACTGTCATGTCTTTGTCGATGGATTCCACTGGTTTACACCGGTTCACTTTGAGCTGTTATATATGCTCTTTGATCTTGCTGTAGAATCGGTAATCACTGTCGATTTACCAGCTGATCATAAACGTATATTGGCTAATAAAGGTCGTCATGGCATCTTTAATCGCTCCGTTGAAATCTTGGAAAATCTCCATAAGGAATATGGAACGAAATTGTCCTTTCAGTCTTTTACAGGGCATAGAGGGACACCTGTGTTGCAATCTTTAGAGGAAAAATTTTTTCACGGTAAGCACAATACTACGGCTGAACATATACCGCTTGTAAGCGCCTATAATCGAGAACGCGAAGCGGATTGGGTGGCTCGTGATATTCTTTCCTATATTGAAAGCAGCCCTAATGCGCGCTATCGCGATATATGTATTATGCTGCGTGAATCCGAAACCTATGGCGATACGTTGGAAAAAGTATTTACTCGCTATGGAATACCTCATTTTGGAGACCGTCAACGACCTATGAACAATCATCCGCTCGGAGAATTGATGACGGATTTGCTTGGCATTGTTAAGCATAGTTATAGTTGTGACATCATGTTCCGTTTATTGAAAACGGATTTGACACCTCTTACTCGCGAGGCCGTAGATGAATTAGAAAACTACGTGCTCGAATTTGGTATTGATCATCTACAGTGGGAACGAGATAACTGGTCCTATATGCGCCGTGTAGCGGGGCTTTCAGACGAAGAACAACCGGACGCATCGAGACATGCGCACGTGAATGCATCGAGACAGGCTATCATGGATATTTTGATACCTTGGTTTGATTTTGCTACGTCTAGCGATGCGCATACAGGGGCGGAATGGTGTAAACATATCTACAGAGTCCTCGAAGAATTACAAGTGCCTCAACGCCTCTATGAATGGTCCTTAGAGGCTGAACGAGATGGTGATTTAGAATCCAAGGCCAGTCACGAGCAAATGTACAATGCGGTCATCGGATTCCTCGATGAAATGATGGTCCTCACCGATACGGAAACATTGACGTTAGATGAAATGATAGCCCTCTTAGAAGAGGCCCTCGATAATGTTCATTACTCCATGATTCCTCCATCCCTCGATCATGTAGCGATTACCACCATAGAACGGGCGTACAGCCAATCGTGGCCTCGGGTCTATGTGATGGGCCTTAATCAAGGTGTGTTCCCACAAAACATGGGCGACGAAGGTTTGATCAAGGATAGAGAACGGGAAGCATTGGCTGAGGCGGGCATCGTTCTTGCGGAAGGCGCCTTGCCGAAGGCGTTTAATGAAAATTTCCTTCTTTATTTAGCGATGACGCGGGCCGAGCAGCATTTAACCATATCCTATGCAGGTTCCAATGATGAAGGGGAAGGACTTGAAAGTTCCCTCGTCATTAAACGATTACAATCCCTCGGTTTCTGTACGTCACCTATAGAGGTGCCTTTCACCATTCAAGACGGTACAGAAGATGAATACTTATGGCGTCCATACCAAAGTCTATCCCTATTATCTGAACGTTGGGGCGCTTTGTTTAGCGGTGTATCTGTATCACCATTATGGTGGGGACTCTATAACTGGGCTCGCCATGATGGGGCCTACAGACCACGCTTAGAGGACGTGAGCCGTGGTATTCGCGACAATAATGATGTACCTGTTATTGCGCCGGAGTTAGTAACTGGTCTGTTCCTCAAACGGGGCTATATGTCTGGGTCGGTAACGCGCCTTGAAAAATATCGTCAATGTCCGTTTAAATTCTATGCTCAATATGGCTTGAAATTAGAGCCTCGTAAGGTTCGCTCCTTTGGGGCCCCTGAAATTGGTACTTTTTTACATGCCAATTTGGAGCGGTTAGGAACGCAACTATTATCCGAGCATAAGCAATGGCGTGATTTAGACGAAACGGCGCAACAAGAATTATGTGCTCGCGTAGCAGCGGATATATTAGAAGAAAACCGTTATGATGAGGATGAAAAGACAGCCTATGATAAGGCTATTGAAGAGCGCGTTGTGAGAACATTACAGAAAACGGTATCGCGCCTTGTTGATTGGTCTAGCCGGTCCTCCTTTGATACGATGTATTTAGAACAGGACTTTGGACGTCCCAATGGATGGGACTCCATTAAGGTATCCCTTGGAGATGACCGCTATTTACGTTTAGTAGGGCAAATTGACCGTATTGATGAATATAATCGTGATGGTCATACGTACGGCATGGTTATCGACTATAAATCGGGTAGTACATCGGTTAATGCACAAGAAATCTATTATGGCCTAAAATTACAATTGATGACCTATCTGTTGGCATTAGAATCGGCTTATAAGAAACACCATGATCAACCGATGACACCGGCCGCTGTGGTGTATACATATGTAAAAAATCCACGAACGCCAGCGGGTGAGCCTGTGTCCTATGAAGAGGCCAAAGCCTTGGCGGATACAAATGGGGCTCTTAATAATAAAGGGTATTTTACAGACGATATCGACATGTTGGAAAAGATGGATGAGAAATTGCTTACCTATAAGAGCAAGGGACCTTATGTGCCCGTTCGTATTACGGGAAAGGGAACCATCCATTCTGGAGATATAAAAATTGTTAAATCCTCCGGCGACTTTGATATCATGTGCCGCTATACGGAATCGATTATGGCGGACACCGGTTCTGCCATCGGTAAGGGTGAATTCCCCATTGCTCCTTATCAGTTGAATAAGGCCATTCCTTGTTCCTACTGCGATTACAAGACCGTGTGTCGCTTTGATAATGAGCGCAATCAATATAATTATTTGAGCGCTCTAAATGAGGCGAACGCCCTTGAAAAAATGCGCGATGCCCTCAATGGTTCATCTGGACAGACTGAGGCTAACGCTGATTTTTGTGAAAGTTCTAATACCGATAGCTCTATGACAGGAGGTGACGACAATGGGCGTTAAATGGACACCGGAGCAGGAATCTGCCATCATGTCCCCAAAGGACAGTAATTTAGGGGCCCAAACCTTGCTTGTCGCCGCTGCTGCTGGTTCTGGCAAAACGGCGGTTCTTGTAGAGCGTATTATTACGCGGTTAAAAGATATGGAGAACCCTTTATCCGTACAAGAACTGATGGTTGTTACCTTTACGAAGGCCGCTGCCGCTGAAATGAGCACTCGTATTGGCGTCGCCTTAGCTAAGGCCATGGAATCCACCGATGATAAAGCGTTACAAGCGCGCCTAGAGCGACAGCTTAATCTATTGCCATCGGCACATATTTCGACATTGCACTCCTTCTGTCAGTGGGTGATTCGATCTTATTTTTATAAACTAGATATTCCGCCTACAGCCCGCATCGGCAACGAAGCGGAAATGGCTCTCTTAAAACAAGAGGTGTTAGAGAACCTTTTGAAAGAAGCTTATGAACATAATGAGTATGGCATCTTTGATTTGTCCGATTTCTTTAGCGATGATAAATCTGATGCAGGATTGCAAGATAAGGTGCTCAGCCTCTATGAATTTGCCATGTCTCAATCGAATCCTGACGGGTGGATGCGCCATGCCGTAGAACCATATAAGGCCGCTCAAGAGCAGGATTTACGAGATACCTTATGGGGCCGTGCTATGTGGGACGACCAACAGGCCGAAATCGACCGCATTGCAGACCGTATCGAATTGATGGAACCCTTGCTTGAAAGCCCTGTAGGCCCTAAGAAATGGGATAAGGTGTACCAAGAGCAATTAGCTGCATTGGTACAATTAAAAGGGGCTCAGACATGGTCCGATATGGTCGACGTATGCCGTAATTTAGATACCTTTACAAAAGCTAGTTTTACAAGCCTTGGCAAAGCCTTAGAAAAGGGCGAAGTCGATGGTGCGTTAGCAGACGAATTTAAATCGCTAGGCTCTCAAAACAAGGATAGCTTAAAGGGGATGAAAAACGGTCTATTTCATATTGATGAATCCGTTCTGCAACAGCAATTTAAAGACCAATATCCGCTCATTCATAACCTTGTAGAATTGACTATCGCCTTTCACAAAGCCTATGACGAGGCTAAAAAAGAGCAAGGCATCATGGACTTTAGCGATTTGGAACATCTCTGCTTGGCACTCCTTGTGGAACCAGGCACAGAAGATGATCCACAACCATCCGAAGTGGCCCTTGAGTTACAGGATACGTTCAAAGAAATCATGGTAGACGAATACCAAGATACGAATGGTGTACAAGAAACCATTATTAATCTTATTTCTCATATAGATAACCGATTCTACGTAGGCGATGTGAAGCAAGCCATTTATAGTTTCCGTATGGCGGATAGTTCTCTGTTTATGCATAAGTACAATACGTACGGACTCGAGAATGACGCTGTAGAGCGTCGCATCGATTTGGCAAAGAATTTCCGGTCCCATGAAAATATTTTGACCACTACAAATTTCATTTTCTACCAAATTATGACCCAAGAGGCAGCGGAGCTTGATTATGGTGAAAAAGAATCGCTCATACCGGGGCGTATCGTAGAAGATGCGCCATCCGATTGGGTGGGCGGCGCTGTAGAATTACATCTCTTGGATACGAGTGATACGAATCGTTCTGATGAAACCGATGGTGATTCCGAAACCGCAGGCGATGAACCGGAGAACAATGAGCGAGAACTGGATTTTATCATCCAAAAAATCAAGGAATTACATGCCTCGAAGAAACAGGTGCAAAATGCGGATGGCTCGTTCCACCAAATTCAATGGCGCGACTTTGCCGTATTGCGCAGGTCCCTCGCAGGCTGGGGCACACGGGCTGTGGCAGCCATGCGCCAAGCGGGCATTCCCGCCGTTGTTAATGAACGAGATGGCTACTTTGAAGCGCAAGAAATCCAATTGCTCTTGTCATTGTTACAAATCATCGACAATCCAGAGCAGGATTTGCCGATGGCCGCAGTATTGCATTCTGGCCTTGTAGGCCTTGATGCGAATGAATTAGGGGCATTGCGCCTTACCGGTGACGGTTCTTTATGGTCTGTTATGCCTCTCTACGCAGAACAGGCTCAAGATGAACGTTTGCTCCAATTCATCGCTCATATCGAGCGTTGGCGTACCTTGTCTCGCCGTCATGGCGTAGCGGATTTGCTATGGGATATTTACGAAACCTTAGATTACGTGAACTACGTTGGCGCCATGCCGAATGGACTCGTGCGCCGCGCCAATGTGATGGCCCTCTATGAGCGGGCTAAGGGCTTTGAATCCTCTGGATTCCGAGGCCTCTTCAGATTCCTTCGCTTTGTTGAAAGCTTACGCGACAGCAATCAAGATATGGCCGTTGCCAATGTGGTTACCGAAGCGGATGACGTGGTACGTCTCATGACCATCCATAAGAGTAAAGGCCTTGAATTCCCTGTTGTATTCCTATCTGGGGTACAAAAGAAATTTAACACCATGGACTTTAATTCACCATTATTGGTTGATAAAAATGGAGGCATCGGATTGAAGGGGTATTACCCAGACATTCGCGTCTCCTATCCATCCATGCCGTGGCTCTACTGTAAATCCATCAAATCAGATGCAATGAAAGCCGAAGAACAGCGAATCCTCTACGTTGCGTTGACGCGGGCACGAGATAAGCTATTCTTGACTGGATATATTAACAAGGAAATCAAAAAGGAAAAAGGCGTTGGCGCTCATATAAAACATGCGGCCTTGACGCAGACCCAAGCATTAGGTGCCGATTTGATCAAAGCTGGTAATTCCTATTTGCATTGGTTACTCATAGCCTTCGCTCGTCATCTAGATGGGGGCGCACCACTTCGTAATATCATTAAACTCGAAGGAGAAACAAATTTTGACTTGCTCGACCGTCAATGTCAGGTAAAGGTAGAGATTCATGATGGTTCTCTTTATGGAGATTTAGATTACAAGGCGGATGTGGATGAAACGACCATCAATACGGTTCGCGTATTAGGTAAGGTAAATGATGTAGCATTGCCCGAGGAAATCGTACAGCGCTTTGCTTTCACCTATCCAAATCTTGTAGCCGCCAAGACGACGGCTAAGATTTCTGTTAGTGAATTGAAACGGAGATTTGCCGAACGTGATGCGGAGGCCGTATCGGCTACAGATGTATCGATGCAACAGAAACCAGTAATATCCTGTGATATAACTGAGGATACGACTGGTGAGAATGCCATATTAGATACAAGCATTCCTACTATTAGTGGAACGGAGCTAGCCGATTCCGTATTTGGTCGTAAACCACTGGCTATTGCAGTAGCTGATGAGGTCGTAACGGGTGCGCAATGGGGTACATTGATGCATGAAGCGATGCAATGGCTACCTGTTAAAAAGTATACACAAAAATCCATGACAGATATGCTTGATTCATTGCAAGCAGAAGGTAAATTTAGTGATGAGGAACGGAGCCTATTAAGTGATCGTAGCTTATTTGGATTCTTTAACTCTGATCTTGGCCAGCGTCTCATTGCATCAAAACGAGTGGAACGAGAATTGCCGTTTAGCATGCTCTTTGACGGTAATCGGGTATATCCTGATGTAGAGAATGGTGAGCGTCTATTCTTACAAGGGATTATCGATACGGTCTTTGTAGAAGATGATCAATGGGTCCTCGTGGACTATAAGACGGATCGCGTTAAGAGTGGAGATGAGCTCATTCGTCGCTATAAAATACAAATGGACCTCTACAAAGAGGCCCTAGAACGATTGACAAATATGCCTGTGAAAGCAAGTTATATTTATAGCTTCCGCTTACATGAAGCAGTTCTATTGTAAGCCTATATAAGACAATCGACTTAGCATAATACGAACCCCCTTTACTGGTTTGCCAGCAAAGGGGGTTCGTATCGCTTAGAGAAGCGGTTTTTTCTTTTGATGTTTTGTCGGTGCAAATACTTTGAGGACCCGTGGTAATACCTCAAGGTCTACAGGCATATAAGGACCTGCGTCACCATCCATGTTGGTTGGTAAATTATCTATATTGCTCAATAATTCGATATGAGCTTTTTTGACTGTTAATGTCGTTGTATTGCTAGAGTTATAGATGGCGCCGCTTAGGATAAGAGGTAGAACCTTGAAGATGTCGAGGATAAAGTATTCCTTAAAAATAACGAGGCGCATATACCCATCGTCTACGGAAGCCTCTGGCATAAAGCGTTCAAAACTAGACACTACGTTGGTGAGTAGGGCTAATACAAGTGGTGATTTGCAAATGAAATCATCATCTTCCGTTTGAATGCGGTATGTATAGTCCTTTGTGGTGAAGAGGGCTTGACCGGCGCGCAAGAAGTAGGCCAATGGACCTAAGATGCGCTTTTCCTTTGGCGTTACCTCTTCGATAACCTTTGGAATGACACCGGCTGCAATGTTATTGCAGAAGTATTTATCGTTGCAGCGACCAATATCGATGCAGCGAACTTGGTTGATATCGAGGCGGCGAATCGCCTCTAATGGTCGTTGTGGAATGCCGAGAGCACGGGACATATCATTGACGGTTCCTACCGGAATAAAGCCAAAGGTTGCTTTGAAACCGCCTTGAGCAATACCATTTACCGTTTCATTAACGGTACCATCGCCACCCATGCAGAAAACGGCGTCAAAACCATCTTCACAAGCGGCCTTTGCAAAACGGGTTGCATCGTCGGCACCGGTGGTAAATTTAACTTCAATTGTGTCAAAAAGGGTGCTCAATTTCCACTGTAAATCAAGGGCGTATCGGCGTGCTGCACCGCCGCCAGATACAGGGTTAATGATAACCAAACAACGACTCATAGGGGTAACTTCCTCACTTTTTAACTGTGACTATCTTGAAATTGACAGTCATATGTACGGGACTTATAATTATAGGGTATACAATTATTATATATACATGTGTTCGTATATAAAAATGCTTACATTCTATTATACTCATTTTAGGCGTTCATTGAAAGTATGAAAGCGTGTAAACATTAGAGGGGACCTAAGGCTAGAAATATGACAAAAGACGTGAAGGGTACAAAAGAACCAAAAGATGTGTATCATTTTTCCGCTGTAGATTCAATTGAACGATTGCCTTTAAGTGAACAAGTTTATGTGACCTTGAAACAGGCTATTTTAACAGGGGAGCTATTACCGCAAGAAAAACTAAATGAAGTTAAGATCGCAGAACAGCTCAAAGTCAGTGCAACGCCAGTTCGCGAAGCTTTCAGAAAATTAGCAAAAGATAATCTTGTTGTTATCGTGCCATGGAAGGGTGTTACTGTTAAGGCGGATACACCAGAAGAAATCGTGGCGCTATATCAATGCCGCGAGGTTATGGAAGGTTTGGGGGCGCGTTTGTGTGCTCGTCACGCTACGCCAGAACAAGTGGCAGAGCTTAAGGAATTATGCAAGGAAATGCATGCCATTGAGGACGCTACGGCACGCGTAGAGGTTAATAGCCGATTCCACAGTATGATCGCTCAATTCTCCGGCAATGATCGCGTTGTTGATTACTTAGCCGATTTCCGTGAACGCGTAAATCGCGATATGTACTTGAGCTCCTTCAATGCAGTGCGCACACACGATTGTGACGATGAACATGATCACATCGTAGATGCCATTGAACGTCACGACGAAGTGGCCGCAGAAAATGCGATGCGCGAGCATATCAATAATGCATTTATCTTTAAACGGGCTAATGCGGAATTACAAGACAAGAACTTGAACGAAGTATAAAAACTACATAGACATAGCAAAAAGGACCCTAGATAGGGTCCTTTGTTTTGCAAAGTCATATATAAGATATTGTAAGGGGGTTATCTTTTATATATGTTGTACGTGTTAAGTAGGAATTACTTTATCTTGTTAATCTAATTTTTGAAAGGTTATATAATGTTATTTTAATTGAATAGAAGAGAGTGTAATAAAGAATTAATTTTGTCTCTATTCATATGAGGTCTATTGATTAGAGACGTTTTTTTAGTTCCAAAAAGCGCTGATGTGCTAGTCGGAAAAATTCGACTCTTTCATAATGTTTTGAAAGATGTCTATTACAGGATTTATAGTCTTGCGTACGAAGATGTAGCAATTGACTGGTAGAAATATTGAGGCAATAAGCAATTTTAAATACTACCTCGATGGATACGCCTGATATTCCGTATCCACATTCTAATTTACTCAAATAGCTGCGACTAATGCCCACGACATCGGCCAATTGTCGTTGTGAAATGCCCATCGACGTTCGCAGGGTAGAGATTTTGTGACCCAAGCACATATACTGTTGCTGAAATTTTGGGTCTTGATAATGATTCCGTCGGTAGGCCGGCATTGTAAGTGTAGGATTCTTCATAAGACCTCCTTTCCGATCCCTACCTTGTGCTTTTAGTATACTTAGCAAATACATTGTTGACTAATACGTAATATGTGATAATTATTATGTATATATGATAATTACACGAATCGTTAATTTTATGGAGATCTATTATGGAAAAATATATAGCTATCGCTTGCGGTGGTGCTCTTGGTGCATTAGCGCGAACGGTGGTAGGCGAATGGGTGATGGCGCGGTTGGGACCTTATCCATTTGGCACAATTATGGTCAATTTAATTGGGTGTTTAATCATCGGCATCATCTTAGGTGCTTATCTATGTAGACCTGATTGGCCTCAATGGGTTCGGTTCTTCTTGGTCGTTGGTGGACTTGGTGCCTTTACGACATTTTCTACATTCGCCTTTGAACTTTTACAGCTCTTAACATCCGGTGATTTCACGGACGTTCTATTCTATGGAGCAGTGCAAATTCTTGGCGGTTTAGCCCTTTGTGCCATCGGTATGTGGATTGCTAAACTCGTATGTGCGTAAATGCATATTAGCTACTGTTATTCATATGATATAGTAAATTGATATAGTAAATGTATTGCTATATATTGCGTTTGATATACATGAAATAGAATAGATATTGAAAGGTTAGACTATGAAAGAAATAAAAGTACAAGATGCCGTAGGACATGCATTGGTACACGATATTGTGCGCATCGTTATCGGCGAAGTGAAAGATACACCATTCCGCCGTGGTCATGTGATTACAGAGGCAGATGTGCCAAAATTACTCAATCTTGGTAAAGAACATATTTATGTGATGGAATCAGAAGATGAAGGCTTCCTTCACGAAGAAGATGTGGCCCGTGCCTTGTATGCTATTGCCAAGGGCGACCATATGCATGATGGTCCCATGGCACAAGGTAAAATTGAAGCTATTGCCGATGTTGATGGCCTACTCAAGGTAGATGTAGAAAAATTATATGCCATTAATAGTATCGGTGAATTAACTATTGTTACGAAATTGAATAATACGCCTGTGAAAGCGGGCGATAAAATCGCTGGTATGCGTTGTATTCCTTTATTGCTAGAAGAACAACAAGTAACAGAGGCACAAAAAATTGGTGGACCTATTTTAAATATTAAACCATTCGTGCGCAAAACAATGGGTATCGTTACAACTGGTTCTGAGGTATTTGACGGGCGCATTAAAGATGCTTTCACCCCTATCATTGAAGAACGTTGTGCGCCATTTGGGGTGAAAAAAATCGCCCATGAAATCGTAACGGATAACACGGACGATATTGTAGCGGCCATTGATAAGGTGAAAGCAGCGGGCGCAGACATCATATTCTGCACCGGTGGTATGAGCGTAGATCCTGATGATTTAACACCGGGCGCCATTAAACGCTACGCAGACCGCGTTGTAACCTATGGACTTCCTGTCTTGCCAGGCTCTATGGTATGCATTGCATACTGTGCTGATGGTACCCCAATTCTAGGTGTACCAGGTGGTGTATTGTTTAGTAAACCAACGGCATTTGATGAAATCGTGCCACGGCTCATTGCAGATGATGAGATTACAAAAGAAGATTGTATTGCACTAGGCCATGGTGGGTTCTTAGGTTAAAATGATTTTTTACCTAATGTAGGATGGCTACACCGTTTTAATGTTAGCGTATCAATCATATGAACCGCTTCGTCCAATGTAAGGTCCTCTCGTTTTGTAGGCGTTTCGAGGACTGCCAATGGATGGTCTGTGCCTACCTCGCCGGATGGCAAATAGATATATTCTTGATTGATTGTATCGCCAAAGATATAGCCTGCTTGTAAATGCTCTTTATGGATGCGACTCATAATGCTCCTTATATCGTATTGTATTTATAAATCTCAATGTTTCATATATGATGTAACATAAGAATCTTGATTACAATATTTTTTGTATTTTAAATTCTGCATAGTCTGCAGAAACGAGTTCTAATTTAGTGGTTCCAAATGTTGAAGGAATTCGTTTGAATGAATTCTGGTCATGTAAATGGCCGAATATACATATATCTACATGATAGCGCTCCATAAGGTCTGTAAAGCCTGATGGGGCGTTGTTTTCGTTGAATGGTGGATAATGTAGCAAGAGGATTCTTGTTACAGGTAGTGGCTCATCTGTATTCTGTGTTTCAACATGTTCCTTTTGCAATGCTTGGATAGCGTGCTCCATTTCTTGTAATGCCGCTTCGGTACGCATAATTTCTCTGTCATAGATAGACTGATCTGTATCCGGTTCAAAGCTAGCATCATCAGGACAAATATATCCGCGGGTGCCACCAAAGGCTAAGATGCATTGATGTTCGGTGGACTGGCTTTCACCAGTTAAAGCATTAACCTGAGTGGTGAGATTGATGAAGCGGGCCGTACCGTGGCCTTGTAAAAAGGTAATAGCATCGCCCATAGCATTTTTCATTTTGTTTGCCGATGACCACCAATAATCGTGATTACCACGAATCATAAATTTTTGGCCCGGAAGGCTAGCGATTTCCTTGAGGTCATAAAGCGCTTCATCGAGGCGCAAAGCCCAGCTCATATCGCCTACGAGAAAGATAATGTCTTCATCGGTGACGGTGGACAGCCAATGTTCTTTTATACGTTGCCAATGATTGTCCCAGTGGGGACCGAATATATTCATCGGCTTCGTAGGTGGATTGCCTGATAGATGAAGGTCTCCAATGGCGTAAATATTCATATATATATCCTTACTAGAGTCCTCTAATCTACAGAACTCGTAGCAGAGAATTCTTATTTCAATTCAAAATAGGGAGTAATATTCTGTAAAATTTTCGCAGCTCGTTCATCATTGCACGTTTGTGGAATTTTATAACCCACGTAGAGCGGCGTTGTGATATAGCGAGGAATTACCTTGATATATTCGTAACCATCTTCTAGTTGATAGAAAAAATAGTTATAGGATTGGGAAAATTTTGCCAAGCTATCTAGTACATAGCGTATGGTTTGTTGTAAGCGCATGGCGATGGAGCGGACAGGCGCATCAGGTTTATACCGCAAATTGTATTCAAAGAATCCAATAATAGGGTGTTTGGATAAGGTGATGCGGATATCTTGATCTTCGTGTAATAGCCAACCATTCATGTTCTTGACCGTAATGTCCTCGTGATAATCGTAGTTGCGTAGGCCTATAATTTGGCTGTGCGGATGGCGAATGGAACCGCCCGACATGGGACCATGGTTTTTAAAGAATAGAACGGATTTATATTCCTTTGTGGCAATCGTTTCATGCCATTTATCTAGACCGAATTGAATGATCCGTGTTGCATCATCAACGGAAAGAGTAGATAATTCGCCTTGGTCGCCTTCTGTTTCAATGATGACCGTAGGCCACGTGTCCTGCAAAACAGGATATTTATTCATAAGCCATATGATGTGACCATCTTGTGCCAGAATATCTGTTAACTTTGACCGGTCGCAGAATGGACAGCGCACACTTGCGTCACGCATATTTACAGGCTTTGTACGCCCTAGTGCAATGTCAAATATAAGTGGTTCGTTCATGGTGCGCCTCCTTTCATCTCATACCTTTAATCATACCATAAATGACAGTATTACACATGAAATAATGGTATAATATATTAATAATCTTTACCAAATTATAGGAGGTCTTATGAAACCTACAACCTTGGTATTTCCCATAGATGAACAAAATAGAATTTTGCTAGGCCGTAAAAAACGCGGTTTTGGTGCTGATAAATATAATGGATTTGGAGGTAAAATCAATGCTGGTGAAAGCTTTCGCCAATGTGCCGTGCGCGAACTATATGAGGAATCGGGCATACGCGTTGATGTGTCTGATTTAGAGTGCGTAGCCCTTTTTGACTTTCAGTTTCCTTATGATGAAAGTCTAACCCATGTGGGCTATGTATATTTTGTGCGCGTTACCGATGTAAACCCTATTGAATCAGACGAGATGGAACCGCATTGGTTTACATTCGCCGATGTCCCTTATGAGCATATGTGGGAAGGGGACCGTACGTGGCTTCCTATGCTATTAGAGGGCAAGTTGCTAAAGGGGCCTATCCGATTTGGCCCAGATAACAGTCATGTCGAGGATATGCGTTTAACAGAGGTCGATAATGTCATGGAAAGTGAATTGTTGGCTCGTATCGATTTATATATTAATGAGTAGCGTATAGTGAAAGTATAGGATGTGCTTTCACATATACCTATATTGAGGAACTATGAAAGAGATGAATAACCCCAAGTGGGTGCCACAGTTGTTGGCGTGGTATGATGTAAATAAACGGGATTTGCCGTGGCGTGACTGCGGTGACCCTTATAAGGTGTGGGTGTCTGAGGTAATGAGCCAACAGACTCGCATTGAGGCGATGAAGCCCTATTATGATAATTGGATGCGTCTATTTCCGACTCTGGAGGACTTGGCAAAGGCCACAGAAGATGAGGTAGTCCATGCGTGGCAAGGCCTGGGCTATTATAGCCGTGCTCGGAACCTACGCCTAGGCGTGCAAGATGTGGTGAATAATTACGGTGGCATAGTACCTCATAATCGCAAGGATATGGAATCTTTGAAGGGCGTCGGTTCCTATACGGCCGGCGCTGTGCTATCCATGGCCTATGGCGAGCCAGAGGTGGCCGTTGATGGCAATGTGTTGCGTATCTATGCCCGTTTGTACGGCATATTCGATGATATTTTGAGCACAAAGGGCAAGAAGGCCATAACTGCAATTGTAGAGGATACATTGCCTCACGATAGACCAGGCGATTTTAACCAAGCCTTGATGGATTTTGGTTCAGCCGTATGTATCCCTAAGACGCCACGTTGCGGTGAGTGCCCTATCGTCAATATGTGTCATGCGTACCAACATAATGTAACCGATCAATTGCCTGTGCGTATCAAGAAAACTAAGGTTGTAGATGTGCCTGTTTTTGTAGGCATCCTTAGTTATGGCGACTATTATTTACTACATAAACGCCCTAATCGAGGCCTCTTGCGCTCCATGTGGGAATTTCCATCTGTAGAAAATGCGGATTCTTATGATGCGGCAGAATTTGGTTTAACTGAGATCGTAGGGGCATTGGGCTTTAGTCTATCCTTGCAACCAGTTATTGTGAAAGAATTAACTCATGTATTTTCTCATCGCAAATGGTTTATGAAGGCCTTTCGAGGCGATTTGCAGTATACTGGAGACCATACATCAATCGAAACGATACAAAAGCAATTACCGAAGGATTGGATGCTTATCAAACGGGAGGAATTCGCCGATTATGCTTGGGCGGGACCTCATGGTAAATTGACAGAATTATGTCCTATTGTAGAATAAATTTATGAGGCGAACACTGATTTTATCTCAATGTATTAGCCATTACTTGATATACAGTTAGGAGCGTATATGCAATTAATTATAAATATTGTGTTTCTTGTGGTGCTAGCCATAGCCTTTTTAGGTTTTTGGGGATTGTACCTCTATTTATGGAAACCGAAAAAACTATGGCCTGCATGGCTAGCCTATATTTTGGTAGTCGCTGGTTGGTTCTGTGCGGTACGATACTATTTCTTATACCAAGTTGACCTATATGGCACACCATGGTACGAATGGCTTAACCTATTTAGAACGGAAAGCTATGGCGTAGTATTCGCCATATTCTTGTGTATACCAGTTTTCATCGTATTGGCCTTGATTTATGCGCTGGTAAACCGCATCTCCCATAAGGTTCCCGTTGAAGAACGGACAGGGCGCCGAGCTTTCTTTAGAACCGTAGGTACCCTTGTACCTTTGGCTGCCATGGGTGGCGCTGGCTATGCTGCCTATGAAGGACAACGAGAAATTATTGTTACCCATGAAAGCTTTGGTTATACTAATCTACCGCCAGGACTTGCAGATTACAAGATTGTACAACTCAGTGATATCCATATTGGGCCAAGCATCGACCTAGATGACTTTGACGAAATCTTGCGATTAGCACTATTAGAACATCCAAACCGCGTTGTCATCACCGGTGACCTTATCGACAAGATACAATGGCTACCTGAAGTCTGTGATCGCTTAAAGGTATTTGCAAAACAAATTCCAGATGGCGTAGACTATATCCTTGGCAATCATGAATTCCATCACGATGTCAATAAAATCGTCGATGATATTAAAACAAAAACGCCATTAAATGTACTGATTAATGACAACATCCAAATCATGGGTGGTAAACAACCGGTCTATATTGCTGGCGTATCTTATGACAATGAACGGCGCAAAGAAAACCGTGAAGCCATGATTGATAAGGCATTGTCCGGTATCCCTAATAATGCCTTCGTTATTCTGTTGGCCCATCATCCAGAATTCTTTGATGAAGCCATTGAACGCAATGTGCCATTAACCTTGTCCGGCCATACCCATGGTGGACAAATCATACTCTTTGGTATGCCTTGGGTACCGATTGGTACACCATATGTAAAAGGTCGCTATACAGAAAAAAATAGCGTATGCTACGTAAACAACGGATCTGGACACTGGTTCCCTATTCGTATTAACTGTCCGAGAGAAATTACGGTTATAACATTTTTTGACGGGGTGGCATAGTAAATAAAAAGGACGCTATAGTCTAATTTTCAGTAGTATATACTGAATGATTTAGAACTATGGCGTCCTTTTTTCCGTTCATTTGAGGTATGAGAGGATGTTATAGATATGTCAAAGAGCTGTGAGAGGTTTATTTCATGCGAACTGCTTCGGCGAATTCGTCTTCGGTCATGAGTTTTTCTTCCAAGATGATTTCTTTGATAGAGCAACCGCGTTTGTATGCTTCTTTTACGACCTTAGCACTCTTATCATAGCCGATGTATGGTGTTAAGGAGGTAGCAATCATAAGGGATTGTTCTACGAAGAATTTAAGTTTTTCAGGTACGAATTCTACGCCGTCGATGCAGTGTGTAGTGAAGGAATTCATCGCATCTGCGAGGAGTCGACAGCTTTCAACAAAATCATAGATCATGATAGGCATGTATACATTCAATTGGAATGCGCCACTGCCTGCACAAAGTGTCATGGTTGTATTGATGCCGAATACTTGGGCACATACCATAGCAAGAGCTTCGCATTGGGTAGGGTTAACCTTACCTGGCATGATGGAGGAGCCCGGTTCGTTTTCAGGTAGATGCCATTCGCCATAACCACAGCGAGGGCCAGATCCTAAGAAACGGACATCGTTAGCGATTTTGAATAGTGTAGTAGCCAATGTGTTAAGTGCGCCGTGAGCCATCATGAACGCATCTTTCAAGGATAGGCCTTGGAATTTGTTATTCTTAACGCGGAATGGAGCGCCTGTTACCTCTGGCAATACGGTTTCCATAACGTCTAGATATCCCTTAGGTGTGTTCACACCTGTACCAACGGCAGTGCCGCCAAGAGCAACGTCGAGTAGATAATCAGCGTTTTGAAGGAGCATCGTTTTTGCAGTTTTTAGGCCGTCCACAAAGGCGCTAATTTCTTGGTCCACCATGATGAAAGTAGCGTCTTGTAGGTGAGTACGACCAACCTTTTGCAAGCCTTTACCTTTTTCTTGCAATTTTTCGAAAGATGCAATAAGGCCGTCCAATGCAGGAATTACGCGTTTAGTAATTTCAAAGTATGCACAGATATGCATTGCTGTTGGGAATGTATCATTTGTACTTTGGCCGCGGTTTACATCGTCGTTAGGATGAAGTGGATTAGATTCATCTAACTGTTTAGCCCGGTGAGCGATAACTTCGTTCACATTCATGTTTGTTTGTGTACCAGAACCGGTTTGGAATACGGTCAATGGGAATTCATCATCCCATTTGCCATCTACGATTTCATCTACTACTTGAGCGATGAGTTTCGCTTTTTCCTCAGTTACTGCGCCACATTTTGCATTGGTTAAAGCACATGCTTTTTTGACAAGCGCAAGCGCTTTGATTTGTTCAATAGGGATGCGGTGGTCACCAATCTTGAAATTATTGAACGAGCGTTGCGTTTGAGGTCCGTAAATTCGTCTAGCGTCGACTTCGACTGGTCCCATTGAATCATATTCAATTCTTGTTTCCATAATGTTTACAACCTCCTTAAAAGACATGCCGACCTTATCGTCGGTTCCTCTCTATTATATACAGAAAAACGAAAAAATATAATAGAAAATGATAATAAATACCAATTAGATATAATACGTGTATGGCTATTACCTTTATACATATTTGATTTATATCTATAAATTTGTGTATACATAGCACATATATGGTTATATTTATTGTCAACATCGCTTTAACACGATAAAATGAATATAGCTTATAGTTAGTTTTATTTAATTTATAAGAGGAGGTAAGTACTTATGAAACATGATTTTATGAGCCATGACCTTCACTTGCCGGAACTTACGTTGCGTGGGATGTTATTAGGTGCATTGATCACTCTAATATTTACGGCATCTAACGTATACTTAGGTTTGAAGGTCGGTTTGACATTCTCGTCATCCATCCCGGCAGCCATTATCTCAATGGCAATTTTACGTTTCTTCAAGGATTCTAACGTTCTTGAAAACAACATGGTACAAACGCAAGCATCTGCAGCTGGTACCTTATCTGCAATTATTTTTATCTTGCCAGGTCTTTTAATGCTTGGTTATTGGCAAGGGTTCCCATTCTGGCAAACATTCTTGATTTGCGCATGCGGTGGTTCCCTCGGTGTGTTATTCACCATTCCATTGCGCCGTGCCATGGTAGTGAACAGTGATCTACCATATCCAGAAGGCCGTGCAGCAGCCGAAATCTTGAAGGTCGGATCTCATAATGGTGGTGAAGTTGCTAAATCTGGTTCCGGTATGGCAGACATCGTTTCCGGTGGTGCTGTAGCTGGTATCATCAGCCTTTGCGCTAACGGCTTCAAAGTTCTTGGCGATAGCATGAGCTTCTGGCTTCCAGTAGGTAGCAAAGGGATTACTCAAATTCCATTGGGCTTCTCCACAGCGTTGTTAGGTGCTGGTTACCTTATCGGTATCGCATCTGGTATCGCTATCCTTGTTGGTGTTCTCATCGCGTGGGCTGGCTTTGTACCTTACTTGACTAATGTATTTGCTCCAGATGGTGGTGCAACTGCAAAATTTGCTATGGGTATCTGGAAATCTAAAGTTCGCTTTATTGGTGCTGGTGCTATCGGTATCGCAGCAATTTGGACATTGATTACCTTGATTAAACCTATCATCGAAGGTATGAAAATTTCCGTTAAATCCATGAACAGCAGCGCTGCTGAACGCGAAACACATCGCATGGATACAGATATGAGCACAAAATCTGTATTGATCGTATTTGCCATCATCCTTATTGGTTTGGTTATTACGTTCTGGGATTTCGTATCCGCTGTACCTATTAGTGCAGGCTTGATGTGGACTCTTGTTGTTGTAGGCGTTGTAGTAGCTTTATTAATCGGCTTCTTCGTAGCAGCAGCTTGTGGTTACATGGCAGGTCTTATTGGTACATCTGCATCTCCAATCTCTGGTATTGGTATCTTGGCGACTATTATTTCTTCTCTAGTGGTATACTTCATCGCTTCTGAAAATAATTTGTTTGCTACCGAAGCAGGCGTTCAATTCGCTACAGCTATGGCTATCTTCATGACATCCGTAGTTATTGCTATTGCATCTATCTCTAACGATAACTTGCAAGACTTGAAAACTGGTCAACTCGTTGGTGCTACACCTTGGCGTCAACAAATTGCATTGTTACTTGGTTCCGTAGCCGGTGCTATTGCGATTGCTCCAGTTCTTAACTTGTTATACCAAGCATATGGTTTCACAGGTGCGTTGCCTCGTGCTGAAATGGATCCAAATGCTGCATTATCTGCTCCACAAGCAACATTGATGACTACAATCGCTCAAGGTATTTTCAATGCTAGTATGGATTGGAATTACATCTTGATCGGCGTTGGTGTTGGCGTAGTAGCAATCATTGTTAACTTGATTCTTAAGAGCACAACTGCTTCCTTAACATTGCCTCCATTGGCTGTTGGTATGGGTATCTACTTGCCTCCAACATTGGAAGTACCTCTTATTATCGGTTCTTTCTTGAGCTATTTCGTAGGTCGTTACCTCATTGCTCGCGCTAAAATGCGTGCCGGTGAATTGGCCGAATACGATGTAGAACAATCTAATCGTCGTGGCGTTCTATTTGCGTCTGGTTTGATTGTTGGTGAAAGCTTGATTGGTGTAATCATAGCTGTTATTATTGTATTGTCAGTTACAACTGGTGGTGGTGAATCTCCACTTGAATTAGTCGGTCCTGAATTTGAAAGTACAGCTGGTTGGTTAGGTCTACTTGCTTTCATCTTCGCTGCACTCTATCTAGTTCGTCGTGTTGTAACTCACAAATTTGATAAAGCAGAAGCTCTCGCTATGAAAGCAGAGCAAGAACAAGCAAAGTAAGAGGTTAACCATGAAATTAAAACAGACTGTTCTCATCATGATGGCTGCCGCATTGCCACTCACATCTATGGCAGCCGCTAGTGAAACGATTCCTGTAACAAAGGATACTGGTGCTGTAGTAGCACAAAATAATCGTCACGATGTGACATATCGTCTCTCTAGCACGGCTACGCCAGAGCAAAACAAAAAATTACGTTCCATAGCGAATAAAACTGATCGTGGTACTATCGAAGTGGTAGCGCCAAATGCAGATCGTTATATGGATCGTAAAGAGGTAGGCGTATCTCCTGTAGATGCGACTACAGATCATTTGAATCTCGTATTCCCAGAGGTTAAATCTGTTAGCCCTATCGTTGAAAAAGCCATCAATACAACGATTAAGAAATACGTGTCCAAGGTTCAAAATGACACTCAAAAATTGAACGAAAAAGAATCCAATAAAACGAATGTCATCATGTACTATGATGTAAAAACGGATAAAAATGGTATCTTCAGCGTTTTGATTCACACCTATACAATGCGTGATGGCGATGCAAATGGTGTAAATTATGTAAAAGGCTTTACATTCAATACTACAACAGGGCGTCAATTATCCTTGTATGACCTTGGTGGTTTGAATAAGAAGGAACTCGTTAATGCTATCAATAATAATCAACAAGTGAAGGATGCAGTTGGTGCGAATGCTACATTCGACAAAATGCCATCTGAATTCTACACAACTGAAGATTATTCGGTAGTGATGATTCTTCAACAAGATGTGGATACAATCCATAGTGCTGGTACCGTGTATGTACCAGTTGGCAATTTGCGCGACCGTCAAAATGATGTGACCAAATAACAAAACTAACTATATGTGTCTGTATTGTTAAACAATGCAAGGTGCGTAGCACCAAAAAGGGTACACAGACTGTTTTATGTGGTATAGAACTTAATACTTACTAAAAAGCCCCTCCGCGATGTGCGGAGGGGCTTTTGTGCGTATTATCCTGTATGAAGAATAGGGGGATAGGACAAAAAAGACAGCCCCGAAGGACTGCCTAATTGATTATTTTGTTGGTTTTAATGGTAATGGGAATTGGATTGTCGTAGTCGGAATTTCCTCAGGCGGTGTTTGAACAATTACCTTCTTACCAAATTTCTTTTTAAATACCTTTACTGTTCCAGGTTGTACAGAATCAGCCGTAATAACTAATACAGATGCATCATCTGTTGGTAAAATACTAATGATTTTACCTTGAGGTTCTTTATTTTGATAAAGCGCCAATGCATCGGATTGGAGGTCTTCTAATTGGGCTTGTGTCAATTTGCCTTGACTTACAATTAATGCATTATCGAGTTGTGGATCGTGAGCATCAGCTAGTGCTGTATGAACTGTATCAAAGTGTTTTTTGTCCACTACAGAAACGTGCAATTTACCTTCCTTCCAGAAGAGAGCGCCATCGTTTCTAAATTGTGTGAAGTCTTGACCATAGTGAAGGGCGTGGCTGATGACATTGGATGTTTTTCGTTCCACTTGTTGACGGTAGAGCGCATTGTGGAATGCTAAGGCTTGTGGTGTTTGTGTCATACGGTAGGAAATTTCAGCCGCCTCTGCACGGGTTACGTATTTTTCTGGGTTAAACATCGTGCCTGGTGCATAGTTGGTAAATCCTAAGTATGCTAATTCACGCACTGCGTCTTGTGCCCAAGGGGCTACGAATTTTTGGTCCCCATACGCTACTTGATCGAGTACAGTAGGGTCATCTGTTGTATAGCCTAGATAATGTAGGTAGTTATCTGCTACCACAGCAAATTCTTGGCGGGACATATATTTTTCAGGTTTATATGTAGTGTCGCCATAGCCAGAGATGATATTCTTGCGCGCTACTGATTCAATAGCGAGGGCAGACCAACGGTCGGATGTAATATCTTTAAAGTGACTAGAGATGAACGCTGCTTGGCCATCATCAGTAATGTTGTTGAATAGGGAGGCCACTTCTTCGCGTGTCATTGGTTGATTAGGACGGAATGTGCCATCCGCATAGCCTTTCATCAATTTAGCCTTTGCTACGGCACTAATTGATTTAGAAGCCCAAAAATCACTTGGTACATCGGAGAAGATGTATGGTCGCACATCCTGGATATCCTTTGGAGACGTAACAACGCCGGAGCGAAGTTGTTGATTAACAACAGTATTAGCAGGTACAGCAGTTTTGTCTTGTGCAGTCGTTGTTGTATCTTGAACTGTTGCCGTTGTTGTTACAGTATGTTGCGCTGGAGTAGCGCTTGGTGTTTGTGCCGGTGTAGCGGCAAATGCCATACCGGATGTAGTAAGTAAAGCGGACAGGATGAGAGCCCGTAATGTGTGTGTTGATACCTGTTGCATACATATCCTTCTTAATCATGTGGTAAATATATCAAAAACAGCGTTAGATAACGCTGTTTTTGAAGTCCCCTTAAGGACTAAAGTATATCGGAGTTTTGTCGCTATTAGCGTTTTACAGTCATTTTAACTTTGGAACCAAATACCTTGGAAATACCTTGTTGTGTTTCTTTGCTTGCAGTGCTAACTACAGCGTATAATTGATTATTTTCAACGTCTGGGAATACGGCGATAATATTGCCACCTTTTTCGTTTTTGCTGTAGTAGTTACGGAAATTAGATTCGATAACGTCGTATTCAGTTTGGCTGTATTGAGATGGTTCAACTACTACATAGTTGTTGATAGTAGCATTGCCTTGGCTTGCCAAATTAGCTTTTACTGTATCCAAATCGGAATTAGATTTCAAAGCTACATGCAATTGATTGTCTCTCCAGTACATAACACCATAGTCTTGGAACGCTTCTGGTGTTTTATATGTTTTGTTGAGTTGAGTGAATACATTGTTTTCCAATGTTTCTTGTTGTTTTTGATCGAGTGGTTTTAATGTGCTGCGACGTACAGGTCGAACGATGCGTGGAGATTGTTCTGCTTTAGACTCAGAAACCTTGTCAGATTTTTTAGCCTTAGCTTCTTTTTCTACCTTTTTCGCATCAGCATCAACTTTTTTAACATCAGATTTCACAGCAGCATCAGCTTTTTTTGCATCTGCCTTTGCAGCAGTATCTACTTTCTTAGCATCCGCTTTTACGTCTTTAGCGACTTCTTTTTCAACGGTTTTAGTTTTGTTTTCAACCTTTTCAGCGTCTTGCTTTGCATCTTCTTTAATAGCGGTAGCCTTGCTAGTAGTAGGGGCTGTTTCACCGTTTAAGATGCGGTTTAAGATTGTTGCCGCTTGTGCGCGTGTTACAGGTTGTGTTGGGTTGAAAGCAGTTGTTGCACCGGATGCTACATAGCCGCGTTGTGCCATGTATTCGATATTCGCTACATATGCTTTGGAAATACTAGCACTGTCTTTGAATGTAACCTTTTCAGATTTTACAGGTGCATCAGGTTTTATTTTCTTAACTAAATTAGCTGCGGAAGCAACGAATTCTTCGCGGTCCATCGCTTTAGCAGGGGCAAATGTAGATTTTGTTGTACCTTCCATAACGCCAGCAGCACCAACTAATTTAATAGCTGTGTTGGACCAACGGTCGCTTTCAACATCGGAATAGGAAACGCCATTTTCTTTTGTTACTAAGTCAGCAAGTTCTTGCTCGTTCATATTGTGTTGCAACACTTTGCCGTAAATGGCTGCTGCTTGTTCACGAGTAATGCTTTTACCAGGGCGGAATGTGTTATCTGCATAGCCGGATAAGTAGCCAGCCTCTGTCATTGCTTGGATGGCATCGCGAGCCCAGTTATCCTTTGTATCTGGGTATACGCCAGCTGGCAATGTTTCTTTAGCCTTTGCAGGAGCCTCAGATTTTTGTGTTGCTTTTGCAGTTGTTGTAGTTTTATCTGTAGTTGTAGTAGATTTAGCTGTCGCTGCTGGTGTAGTTTTCGCAGCAGTTGTTTTTGCATGTGTTGTCTTAGCAGTTGTTTTTGCAGGAGTTGTAGTATGTGTAGATGCTTTTGCATTCGTTACAACTGGTGCTTTCGTAGTTGTTGTAGTTTCTGCATGAGCCATGCCGAATGTAGATCCTAGCGCCAATGTAATCGCTAGAGATAAGGACAATTTATTGAGTTTCATGAGAAAGCTCCTTTCAAATTACGTTTATATACATAAATTATAGCACTTTTATGAAATAACCACTACTATAAGAAAATGTAATATATAAGGATAAAAATTAGATGAATAATGGTGAAAGTTACACTTTCATTATAGCAAATGAGAATGGTGCAATTTTGGGGCTAAAAAATTTCTACTTGATAAACATTTGCAAATAAAGAAAACACGGGAGTTATAGAAAAAATTTATAAAGCAGTACGTGAGTGTGATAAAAATCAATTTTGATTATTACTTTTAGTCATAAGGATATGATTTATGCAACCCTAAATACGAATATAGCAATTGCTTGGACATTTATGGTGCCCTTATTTATAATTATATCGAAATGTTCTTTAAATATAACACTTTAAAGATCGTCAATTTATTGTATAGGCTGATAATTTGTGGAATTTTATCGACCTAAATGAATACATATCAAAAATTTTTTTGAGTTAAGTACTAGAAAAGTTGAGGACGAAAATATGAAAATTCATCTTTTCCAACAGTGTTTGATTGATATGTTCTACCCTCATGTTGGCATGGCTGGCGTAGAAGTACTTGAGAGACTAGGTTGCGACCTTGTAGTGCCTAAGAAACAAGTATGCTGTGGACAAATGTTCACAAACTCCGGTTACAATGATGCCGCTATGGATGCTATTAAGAATACAATCGAATGCTTCGAAAACGCTGACTATGTAGTCAGCATGTCTGGCTCCTGTGCCTTTGCCATTCGCGATGAATACCAACACTTCTTGGAAGGTCAACCTGAATGGCAACAACGCGCAGAAAAATTGAGCGGAAAAATTTATGAATTCACTGAATTCATTACCGATGTATTGGGTGTAGAAGATGTTGGCGCACGCTTTGACGAAACTGTTACATACCATACATCTTGCCACGTAACTCGCTTGATGGGTGTAAAAGAACCACCTTTCAAACTCCTTCGCAATGTAAAAGACCTTAAGTTGATTGAATTACCTCGTGCAGACCGTTGCTGCGGTTTCGGCGGTACATTCTCCGTTAAAAACCCAGAAATCAGCGAAGTAATGACACGCGAAAAAGCTTTGGAAATCGCTAGCACTGGTGCTAACGTAATTTCCGGTTCCGACCAAGCTTGCTTGATGAATATTGCAGGTATGCTTGACCGTCTTCATAAAGATGGTGAAATCGATCGCCGTATCAAAGTAATGCATATTGCTGAAATCTTAAACTGCCGCTAAGGAGGAGACGACATGGCACTTATATATGACAATCGCCCCTATAAAACACGTATAAAAGAATGTTTGGCTGATGATTTCAAAGTTGCAGCTATCAAAAAAGCACAAGACGTGTTTTATGATAAACGTAATACAGTAGTTGCGGACGTTCCTGAATGGTTAGATTTCCGCGCAGAAGCAGCTAAACTTCGTGATCACGTTCTTAACAATTTGGATTACTATGTAAACCAATTCGCTGAAAACGCTGAAAAAGCTGGTTCTAAAGTTCACTTTGCATTCGACGATAAAGAAGCGACTCAAATCGCTTTGGATATCCTTCGTGAACGCGAAGCCAAAATGATCGTTAAATCCAAAACTATCTTAACTGAAGAAATTGGTTTGAACGAAGTTCTTGAAGAAGCTGGTATCGAAGTAAACGAAACTGACTTGGCGGAATTTATTTTGCAAACTGCAGTGAGCCCACCATCTCACATCGTAGTACCAGGCCTTCACTTTGAACGTAATAAAATCCGCGAAATTTTCGCAGAAAAATTAGGTTATACAGGTACTGAAAACCCTACAGAAATGACGCATTTCGTACGTGGTTATGTACGCGAACGCTTCTTGAAAGCAGATGTAGGTGTTAACGGCTGTAACTTTGCCGTTGCTGCATCCGGTACATGTACAATCGTTTCTAACGAAGGTAACGGTCGTATGTCTAGTTCCATTCCTAAGACTCAATTGATCTTCTTAGGTACAGAACGTATCGTTCCTGACTTTAAAGCTCTTGACGTTATGATGGAAATGTTGAACCGCTCTGCAGTAGGTGCTAAAATTTCCAACTACTTCTCCATGATGACTGGTCCTGGTCGTAAAGGTGAAGCTGATGGTCCTGAAGAAACTCATATCATCATCATTGATAACGGTCGTTCCGGTATCTTAGGTGGTACATTCCAAGAAATGCTACGTTGTATCCGTTGTGGTGCATGTATGAATATCTGTCCTGTATACCGTCACATCTCTGGTCACGGTTACGGATCTGTATATCCAGGCCCAATGGGTGCTGTATTGACTCCATTGTTCAAAGGTTACGAAGTAGCAGGCGATCTTCCATATGCTTCTACATTGTGCGGCGCATGTACAGAAAACTGTCCAGTTGCAATTCCATTGCATGAATTATTGATGGAACATCGTCACATCATGGCAGACATTGAAAAGACTCGTCCAAAAGCAGAAGAAGCAATCTTCACAGCAGCTGCTAAGATGTTCGGTAATGCTACATTATTCGACCTTGGTACAAAAGCTGGTGCTATCGGCATGAACTTGATTAGTAATAAAGAAGGTAATATGCCTGCATGGACTCAAGCTGTGCCTGTAATGAATGGCTGGACTAAGTCTAAAGAATTGGGTTCCTTGAAATTCAAGAAATTCCGCGATTTATATGCTGAACATGAAAAGAACAAGAAGAAGAAGGAGAAAAAATAATGGATGAAGCTAAACGTAAACAATTTATTGCACGTTTATCTCGTGCATTAGGCCGTGATCAAGAAATGTGCCCTGCCTATGTAGAGGATTTTGATTACAGCCATGGTCCTCAAGAAACTATGTTCAAAGATTTGAATAAAGATCAAATTTTGACAATGTTTAAGGAACAATGTCAACGTGTTGGTACAAAATTCGTTGAAACTACACCTGATAAATTAGGTGAAACAATTTTGGCAGCTATTGAAGACTGGGGTAACGGTAAAGTTGTATTCCCAAGTGTTCCAGAAGTAGAAGAATATAAATTAAAAGAATTATTCGAACAAGATGCAGCTAATAATGGCGGCATTCGTACATACTTCCAATGGGATCCAGCTAAAGGCCGTGAAGAATGTATTTCCAATACTGCAAATGCAGATATCGGTATCACATTCCCATACTGCGGTATTGCAGAAACAGCTACTGTAGTACAAGCATCTGGTGAAGAATCTGGTCGTGCTATTAGCTTGTTGCCTACAACTCACATTGCTGTATTGTACACAGATACAATCAACCCACGCATGACTCAAACAATGGAACATTTGGCTGAACGTTATCACAATGACCCAGCTAATTTCCCTACAAATATCTGCTTGATTTCCGGTCCATCTCGTACGGCTGATATCGAGCTTGTTACTGTAGACGGTGCTCATGGTCCTATCCAAGTAACATATGTCTTAGTTAACAGATAATCTTAATAGTAGAATCTAGTATAACAAAAGACTATATAAGGCGATCTTCCGATGGAAGGTCGCCTTTTTGTATGGTCCTATAGAATGCAAAATAGGCACACCTCATAATGCAAAATAGGTATGCATCAACTTATAAAAAAACGATATAGCACTTGTAAATTTTTCGATATATGATATACTGAATCCATAACCTATTATTTTAATATGAATTAACGAGGTGTATTATGAATATTCCATTCTTTACAGATTACCTCATGCTGAGTAATTCATTGAGTATCGGTATTATCGCAGTGTTTGTACTTGCCTTAATCGGTATTTATGTATTGCAACGCAAGGGTACATCCTTTGGTAATCTTGTTATTATTGGTACTATTGTTGGTGCCGTATTAGGTATAGCAATTCAAGTTATTGCTGGATTCCCTGATGATCCATCTAAGGTGGTTTATATCAAGGAAAGTACGAAGTGGTTCTCCCTTGTAGGTGGCGGTTTCATCGACTTAATCCGCATGCTTGTTATTCCTATCGTATTTATCTCCATCGTCCATGTTATTTTGCACATGGAGGCAGGGGCTAATCTTAAGAAGTTGGTAGTTGCCATGGTGTCTACTAACCTTGGGATGGTGGCTGTAGCCGCTATTGTTGGCCTTATCTTAGGTAATGCTTTTGGATTAGGGCAAGGTTTTGATATCGTTGAGTCCGGTAAAAAAATCCGTGAAATCAAACCGATGGTGGATACATTCCGCGCTTTGATTCCTAGCAATCCTATTCAAGCTGCTGCAGAAACAAATGTTATTGGCATCGTAGTATTTGCCATCATCTTGGGCAGCGTAGCCCGTCTCTTAAAACAAACGGGCACCAATAACATGGAAATCTTTACAAAGTTATTTGATGAGATTCATCAATTGATTTCCTGGGTTGCCGATTTCATTATTGGCCTTATGCCATACGGCGTAGTTGCTTTATTGGCATCTACATTGGCGACACGTGGCTTGCAAGCTATCCTCGATATGGGACTTTTCGTAGTATTGCTTTACGTAGGTCTTTTGATCATGTTCGTCGTTCAAGCTATCTTAATTGCTAGCTTTGGTTACAACCCGATTACATACTTTAAAAAAGCGAAGGCTCCATTATTGTTGGCCTTCACATCCCGTTCCTCTATGGGCGTATTGCCATTGACTGTTGAAACATTGACAAAACGTCTTGGTGTAAATGCTACAACTGCTAATACAGTAGCATCCTTTGGTACTACTGCAGGCATGCAAGGTTGTGCCGGCGTATTCCCAGCTCTTGTGGTAGTTTACATCTCTAATGTAGCGGGTATTCCATTTGACTTGACAATGTACATCATGAGCGTTATCGTTATCGCCATTGGTTCCGTTGGTATTGCAGGCGTTCCTGGTACGGCTACAATGGCTGCATCCGTATCCCTTAGTGGTACTGGTCTTGGTGCATACTTTACATCCATCAGCCCAATCCTTGCTATCGATCCATTGATCGACATGGGCCGTACATGCTTGAACGTATCCGGTTCCTTAACAAATGCACTTGTGGTAGATAAAATTATGGGTACCATTGATAAAGATGCGTATAACAATCCTACACAAGGTGAGGAATAATAGTTAAATAATCATATTGATTGTGAAAGCAGCAGATATTAGGTCTGCTGCTTTTTGCGTAGTTGGACTATGTGTTGTAGTAGAATGCATAGATTGTAATGCAATTGAATTTATGCCCTTCTTCGATGCAATCGAAAATAATTATTATTACATTTTGTAATATCAAAATATAAATATTTATATACATAATTGTGACTATGGATACGTTTTCAAGTATTACATAAGCGTATAATGTACATATAAAAGTTTCTATATATGCTTAATAAATATAAGCCAAGAGGTAGTACTATGATTACAGAAGAAGTAAAAGAATGTTTAATTGCAGATTATCCAAAGTTTGAAGATATGACACGCAAGTTTTATAAGAAAGAGATGTCTATTGCGGATTATAAGGGCCAGTCCGGCGCATATGGTAGCTACGCCGAACGTGGTGCTGCTACGGGTATGAGCCGTTGGCGTTTTAATTGTGGTCGCATCAAACAAGAACAAATGCGATTCTTAGCAGATACTATCCGCAAGTACAATCTTACACATATTCATTTCACAACCGGTCAATGCTTACAAATGCATGGACTCGATGGGGAAACTATTTTACAACTCTTCAAGGAATGTTATGAACATGGCATTTATAATCGCGGTGCAGGCGGTGATAATCCAAATGTAGTAGCCAGTATCTTACGCGGCATTGATCCTCGCGAGACCTTTGACATTTCACCATATGCGGCAACCATTAGCGAATTTCTTATGGAGCAAATGTTTTATATCAAGATTCCTCGTAAATTTAAGATGGGTATTGATAATGGATTTGATAGCACACCACATGCTACCTTTAAGGATTTGGGGTTCAATTTAACAAAACATCATACCTTTGATGTATATGCGTGTGGTGGTATTGGTCCTAATCCCCGCATCGGTATTCCCGTAGCTCGTGATGTGCAACCTGAGGATGTTTTGTATCATGTGAAAGCTATGCTCATGGTATTTGCAAATCATGGTAACTTTAAAAATCGCGGCAAAGCACGTACCCGTTATATGCCTGCAGAAATGGGGGGCGCGGAAGCTTTCATCAAAACCTATGAAGAAACATTGGCAATGGTGAAAGAGGTTGAAAAATTGACCATTAATCCTGCAGATTATGCTTATGAAATTACGAAGACGGGCAAGCGCGATGATTCGGTAGAAAATCATCGTATTCATCGTCAAAAACAAGAAGGTCTGTACTTTGTAGAATACCACCCAATTGGTGGCGATGCGAACGTTGAACATATATTGGCGGCCCTTGATTATGCTGTTACATTAGACCAAGTGGAGGCTCGCATTGCACCGGATGAAGCCTTGTTTTTCATCAATTTGACCGCTGACGAAGCTAGAAAAATTGCGGAATTAACAGATGATAGCGCACGTGATGATTTTCGTCGTTCCGTATCCTGTGTGGGCTCTACAGTTTGTCAAATCGGAATGCAAGATTCTAATGGCTTGCTAAAGGCTGTCTTTGATCATCTTGAAGAAAAAGGTATCGATACGAAAAAATTGCCGCGAGTACATATTTCTGGTTGCCCACATTCTTGTGGGACTCATCAAATTGGGGAAATTGGATTTCACGGTGCTGTAAAACTCGTAGATAAGAAACCACAACCTGCTTTCATCATCGTAGATGGTGGTTCAGAACATATGGGTTCTGAAAGTTTTGGTAAAATGGCTGGGAATATTGTAGCTGCAAAAATTCCAGCATTTATGGAGGCGTTAGCCAATATACTTAATGAGGCACTAGAAGCGGACTTTGGTTCTTGGCGATTGACTCATAAGACTCAATATATGGACTTAATTAAATCCTTCGAATAGGAATAATATGAACAGATAACACATATGTTTATGCGTAAAGATTAACTCATTAACATATGTGTTATATTTTTTTGTTATCCTACGAATTGATTTTATATGGTATAATAGGCTTTATAGTATGTGTTTGGAGGTTTATTACTATGTTATTTACCGTGAATACAGAAGTCTGTACTCGTTGTGGTCTATGCGTAGCCGATTGTCCAACAGGCCTTCTTGTTATGACTGATGATGGTCCTAAAACAGGTAAGGGTGGTTGTATTTCCTGTGGTCATTGTGTTGCAGTATGCCCTACGCTTGCTCTAGATAGCGACCTAACACCGCGTGCTGAACAAGTGGATATTACAAAAGAAACTAAATTTACACCGGAACAAGCAGAGCTATTTTTACGCAGCCGTCGCTCCATTCGTAATTATCAAAATAAACCAGTTCCTGCTGAATTGATTCGCAAGGTATTGAATGTGGCTCGCATGGCGCCAACTGCGACAAATACGCAAGGAATTTCATATATCGTAATTCGTGATAAACAAAAATTACGCCGCATTGCGGATCTTGTTCTCGAATGGATGCACATAGCAGCAAAGACAGTACCGATTATGCGTCTTTATGCTCGTGCAGCTCAGGCAGAAGTGGATAAGGGGAAAGAATATATTCTCCGCGATGCACCAGCTCTCGTGGTTGCCATTGGATCCAAAAAAGACATTCATCGCACTCATGATTCAGGGCATTCTTGTTTATCTTATGCTGAATTATATGCACCGACAGTAGGTCTTGGAACCTGCTGGGCAGGGTTCTTTGAACATGCAGGCGAAGCTGAATATAAACCATTATTAGACATATTAGGTGTGCCAGACGATAAAATCATCGCTGGAGGCATCTTGATGGGCTATCCTAAGGTGAGATATCGCAATATTGTGGAACGCCAACCGTTGGATGTTACATTTGATACAGAAGAATAATAAGGCATTATGTACAACGCTCTATATGTGTAGAGCGTTGTTTTATTATATGTACGATGATAACTAAAAAATCTCCATCCTAAACAGATGGAGATTTTTTATGTTAGTTGGCTGATGTAATGGAGCCTTTAAATGTTTCATTGATAAATTGTTTGATTACTTCGGATTTGTAAATATCCGCAATTTTTTTGTATGTTTCGTTATCTTTGTCTTGGCTACGTACAGCAAGTATCATAACAGCTAAAGGTTCATCCTTTGGCTCTAAGAAGAATCCTTGTTTTTCTACATTGAGGCCCGCACTTTGAACATAGTTCATAGGGATAGCTGCTACAGCTACATCGTCTAAGCTACGAGGCAATTGAGCTGCTTCAAGCTCTTGGATTTGAAGGTTTTTAGGGTTAGACGTAATATCTGCTACTGTTGCTTTAAAGCCAACGCCATCTTTCAATGTAATGAGACCTGCCTTAGCAAGTAATGCGAGACCGCGACCACCGTTTGTTGGATCGTTAGGAATAGCTACGATAGCGCCATTTGGTACATCTTGTGCACTATGTACAGAGTTACTATACAATCCCATAGGCATTAAAATCGTTTTGCCAATAGCTACAAGGTCGGAACCATTTTGTTTGTTAAAGTTTTCCATAAATGGAACGTGTTGGTATGCGTTGAGTTGGATATCTCCATCAGCCAATGCTTTGTCTGGTGTTACATAATCGGAGAATTCCACAACCTTAAGGTTAATACCTTGCTTTTGAGCCTCTTTTGCAACTGCTTCTGCTACTTGAGCATGAGGGCCTGCAGTAGCACCGATTTTAATTTCCTTTGGTGTCTGACTAGATTGATTTGTATTTGTGCCACAGCCTGCGATGGCGAATGCTAAAACGCCAACGAGAAGTGGGGCAATAAATTTTTTTAATTTCATGTAAACATCCCTTTCTATATACATATAATAAAGATATCCTATCATGTAAATGGGGTTTTGTATATAGAGTAAAATATACTGGTTATCTATAGATTAAAACTATGGCTTTCAAATAGTTGTAAAAATGGGTTATTAATATATATCTAAAAAAATCGAAATATGATATAATACATATAAGTTTTATACAATTAAAGTGGTGGAATAGAAATATAATACTTAGGAGGTCTTTATGTTTAACTTTGATTTTTATAACCCTACACATATCGTATTCGGTAAAGACCGTTTAGATGAATTAGATACATTGGTTCCAAAGGATGCAAAGGTGCTTATTACCTATGGTGGTGGATCCGCTGTGCGCAGTGGTCTTATTGACCGCATTGTAAAGGCACTTGGTAACCGCAAGGTAGAGCAATTCGGCGGTATTGAGCCAAATCCATCTCTTGAAACATGTGAACGTGCCGTTGCTTTCATTAAAGAACATGGCGTAGATTTTGTCCTCGCAGTAGGTGGTGGTTCCGTAGTAGACGCTACAAAACTCATCGTTATGGGGGCTACCTATGATGGCCCTGTTATTGATGTTATGAAAGCTGGTGTGCCAGAGGTTCCGGTAGAAATGGTACCAAATCCATTACCATTTGGTACAGTTATGACATTGCCTGCCACAGGTTCCGAAATGAACAATGGCGCTGTTATTACCTATGGTGATGGTAAGTTCCCTGTGTTCAGTAGCTTAGTATTCCCTAAGTTCTCCATGCTCGATCCTACATTGACTTTCACATTGCCAGAAAAACAAGTTAAGAACGGTGTCATCGATACATTCGTGCATACCACAGAGCAATATTTAACATATCCTGTAGACGGCCGTATTCAAGATCGTTTTAGTGAAGGCATTTTGAAAACTATGATTGAAATCGGCAAAGAAACAGTAGAGAACCCAGAAAACTACGATATTCGTGCTAACCACGTGTGGGCTTCTACCTTGGCGTTAAACGGTTTGATTGGTGCAGGTGTGCCACAAGACTGGGCCACACATCTTATCGGTCATGAGTTAACTGCGGCGTACCATCTTGACCATGGTATAACATTAGCTATCGTATTGCCTGCATTGTTAGAAGTGAAAAAAGCAGACAAGCTTGAAAAATTGGCACAATACGCTACGCGCGTATGGCATATTACAGAAGGTACAAAAGAAGAAAAAGCAGATAAGGCTATCGCTAAAACGCGTGAATTCTTCGAGTCCCTTGGTGTATCAACGCATTTAAAAGACTATGGTCTTGGTGAAGAAGCAATTGATAAAATTGTGAAACAATTAGAAGACCATGGTATGACTCAACTTGGTGAAAAAGGTGATATCACACCAGAAGTAGCTCGCGAAATTTTGACACGTGCCTTATAATTAATAGAATAGTGTATATATTAGAAAAGACACCTGGTAGGTGTCTTTTCTTTGTACATTGTATGGGGAATATAATGGTATTATATACATTTTATAAATATCATAATCTAGTGTAAATGAAAGAAGGCGATATATTAATGGAACAATTACATAAAGGACGTGAAGCTTTTAGTTATGCTTTTCCTATTATGATTCCTATGGGCATCAGCTTCTTTTTCATAGGCTTAGGATTTGGTTTATATGCTACGAGCCAAGGTTTCCCTTGGTGGACACCACCTGTTTTGGCAGCAACCATTTTTGCAGGCTCCATGGAGTTTGTAACGATAGGCATGCTGATGGCTGGATTTGATCCTATTAATGCCTTCGTTTTGACCATGTTCGTTAATGGTCGTCATTTTTTCTACGGTTTATCTGCGCTACAACGATATGTTCATATGGGTTGGAAGTGGTTTCCTACCGTTGCTTGGATGTGTGATGAAAGTTTTGCTATCAATATGTCTACAAGATTGCCCGATGATGTAGATGAAAAGTGGTTTTACTTCCATGTGTCTTGGCTCAACTACGTATTCTGGGTGTTTAGCACCTTTGTAGGTGGTCTGTTTGGCAATCTATTGGCTACCGTAGATTTACGAGGCATCGATTTTGTATTACCAGGTCTCTTTATAGTAGTATTCCTTGAAATGCTACTCAATGCGAAAAATAACAAGATTAGAGCCTTTGGTGTAGCTGGTGCAGCTATGGCGGTAGCCATGCTCTTATTGGTAGGCAAATCGCTCTTTATGCTTCTATCTATGAGCTGTATGCTGGTGGTTTGCTATATTGCGTACAAATGGGGAGGTGTTCATCTTGACTAGTACAGAAATGGTCATTACCGTTGCTATTGTCGTGGCCGGTACATTACTCACTCGTTTTGGTGCCTTCCTCGTATTTCCACCAGGAAAAAAGGCACCAGATTTTGTACTCTACTTAGGTAAAGCATTACCTGCTGCCGTTATGGGGATGCTCGTCGTGTATACCTTTAAGGAAACCGTTGTTTTAGCATATCCCTATGGTATCCCTGAATTAATTGCACTACTGGTTACAGTAGGATTACATCTATGGAAACGGAACATGCTCGTATCCATTGCCGTAGGTACTATAGTGTATATGCTTATCGTACAAAATATTTAATATTACTCCCGAATCAAAGAGCGTTTTGGAAAAGAGGATAGACTGATTACTGGATTTGAGCGGATTTTAATTTATAAAATTAGTTAGAGTAAACATGAATCCTCGTATTCTTATTATGCTGAGAGTATTATGTTAATGAAATATCCCCTTCGTCAAACGACTTTGGCCCTGCGAAGCCCGCAGGGCGAAGTCAGACCCGGCCGGTGGAGGCTTGACGGAGGGGATATTTCATTTATGTATGTTGCTAGAGATAAGAATGCGAGGATTCATAAACTATAACTATTTTAGTTGTAAAATCCGCTCAAGCCCTGCAGCAGTATGATGATTTTCCAAAAACGCTCTTTGATCAAGTAGCTCCATGAGATCCATATCTGTAATGGATAATTTGAAGTCAAAGACGTCAAAGTTAGACTTCATATGCTCTAAGCTTGTTGCCTTTGGCAATGGAATGATGCCTCGTTGGATATGCCAACGTAAGATAATTTGGTGTTTACTAACGCCGTACTTTTCAGCCAAGCTCTTGATGATAGGGTGGTCAAATATAGGCTGGCGATCACGAGTAAATGGAGACCACGCCATACCTACTACTTGATGCTTACGCATTAATTGTAATAAGGATTGACGTTGGTTAAACGGGTGGCACTCGATTTGGTTCACCACAGGTTTTACATTACAGTGGTATAGCAAGTCGATTAAACGGTCTTCGTAGAAGTTGGAAAGACCCAACCCGCGTAGTACGTTTTGGTCGTATAATTCCTCCATAGCGCGCCAAGAGCCGTAGTAATCACCTATTGGTTGGTGAATAAGCATGATATCTATATAATTAGTATTTAACTTCTTTAGAGAACTTTCAACAGCGCGCATCGTAGCATCGTAACCGGCATTGGTATGCCAAATTTTTGTGGTTACAATGATGTCGGACCGACTAATACCAGATGCACTCATGCCCTTGCCGACGGCTTCTTCGTTATCATAATAAGCTGCCGTATCGAGTAAACGGTATCCAGCCTGTAAGGCATTCGTTATAGCTTGCTCCGTTTCCTCCGACGTTCCTGTTTTGTAGGTGCCAAATCCGATGGATGGCACAAAGCTACCATTATTTAAAATTCTAAAATCCATACGTTCTTCCATGAGAAACCTCCATATGTATACTTGTTCAGGAATATTATATCAGATATTATTTCTGACTAGTAATATCTAATCATATAGGGAATTAGCTTTCATACAATTCTTATTGATTTTGTGATATACTAAGGTATTGATAAAAATCAATACAATGGATAGAGATAAGGTGAAAGTATGAACAAATTTCGACTTGGTGCTGTAATGGCACTATTGGTCATTGTTGTATGTGCGATTACTGGTTGTGGTACATCTACGGTATCCGTTGCCGATGTTACTTATAAAGATATGCCGTTACAAATTCATAATGAAGCGAATGTAACAGCTCTTAATAAGTCCACTATTACGCCCGTTGTATCAGGTGCGGCTACGTATGCTGTGAAGGTAGGCGATAAGGTCACACAAGGTCAAGTGGTGGCGACAATTGATACATCGGCATTGCAACAACAATTAGCATCGCTACAAGGGCAACTTAGTGCGGCCCAATCTTATACGCCGTCTGTCGAAACAACGACAACAACGACGGCGCCTACGGTTAGTAGTGCACAACTTGAAAGTGCACGTCAGATGCGTGAAGCTGGCAATATTACAGAAAAGGAATATAATCGTATTTTAGAACGGTCTCGACCTCAAACTGTGACAACCACAACTGGTGGTGGCGGTGGTGGCAACGGTGCTAGTGTTGCTGCTATTGAGGCACAAATTGCTCAGGTGTCCGCACAAATAGCTGCCGCTAATATTACGGCTCCTATAGCTGGTGTGGTGACTGCTATTTACAATGAAGATCGTCAAATGGCGATTGCAGATCGTCCATTTATGTTGATACAACAAGAGACGCCTATGGTAGCATCATTGAGTATTCCTCGTGATGCGGCTATGAAATTAGCTAGCCCAGAGGCAAAATCAAGCATTAAAGTGTCTTTACATGTCGGTGATTCAGATATTCCAGGTGAGTTGACCTATATAGATACAAACCAGCCTGAAAATGTACCAAGTGTACTAGTTAAAGCTACTTTCAACAACGAAAAAGGAGCTATTAAGGCTGGTGAATTTTATAGTTTGACCATCGAATCTAGTGCTCAAGCTAAGATGCTCGTTGTTCCTGCTGCGGCAGTACGTGAAAATCAAGATGGTAAATATGTATATGTATTAACCGCTGATAATACGGTAGACGTACGTGTCGTTGAAGTAGGGGATGAACAAGATGGATATGTGTCCATCATGACAGGCCTCAATGAAGGCGAACAAGTTATTACAACCAAGGGAACCTTTGAACTAGGTGAAAAGGTGAAGGTTCAATAAATATCTTATGTGTAGCTAGAAACTAGCAACCATGAATGTTGAAAAGGAGGAGATTATTATTTTAGAATTTAAACGTTTTGAATTAAGAGATAAACCCTTAATCGATAAATATTTTGAACAACATCATTACGAAGCGTCGGATAATTGCTTTACTACATTGTATATGTGGCAAGAAGCCTATGGCATTCGTTGGGCTGAAGAAAATGGCGTATTGTACATCCAAGGTGGTGGTAAGCGAGATCCATTCCTATTACCTCCATTTGCTGGTAAGGATGCGAAGTTCCTCGATGGTTTATTGCGTGCAAAAGAATGGTTTGTAGAAAATAAATTACCATTCATTTTCAAAGGTGTTAGCAAGGTTGTGAAAGAACGGATGGAGGAACTATGCCCAGGCCGTTACGTATTCACACCTGACCGTGATAACTACGAATATATTTATAAGTCTGAAGATCTTATCAATTTGTCTGGTAAGAAATTCCGTCAAAAGAAAAATCACTTGAATCAATTCCGTATGCAATATTCCAACTATGAATATGTGCCAATTACAGAAGACATCATTCCATTGTGCCGTGAGACAGCAGCGTCTTGGGTGGAAACTCATCACGAAGAAGGTATTGAAGATGAATTAGTGGCTATTAATTTACTCTTTGATCATTGGGATGTCTTGGGCTTAAAAGGCGGTGCTATTAAGTTGTTTGGTCGCGTAGAGGCTTTCAGTATCGGCGAATTAATGAATGATAGAATGGCTTTAATTCACATCGAAAAAGCCAATCCGGATATTCGCGGTTTGTATCAAGCAATTAATAATGAATTCATCCGCCATGAATTTAGCAATGTAGAGTTTATCAATCGTGAAGAAGATATGGGCTTGCCTGGTCTTCGTCAAGCGAAGGAATCTTATAATCCTGATCATTTCGCAGAAAAATATGATGCTGTATATGCTAATGAAGCAGATAATGCAACGGGCGGTAAATAATCAGGTCAATTTAATAACGAATATGAGAGTGGTACTGTATGGTGCCACTCTTTTCCGTTATAATAAAGGGTAGAGTGTGTGAAATACATTCTACAATATGAAATATATGGCTCTAGAGCTATTTAGGATAGAAAGGAAATCGTATGGATTTTAGAATTGCTACATCACAAGACACCCCTCAAGTTGAAGCGCTATGGGCGTATTGCTTTGAACCAAAAGAAGATCCGTTCTTTCAATATTATTTTTCTAACTGTTATGAACCGGAGAATACTATCGTAGGTATCCAAGAAGGTCAATTGCTCTCCACTGTTCATTTGCGTCAATATAACATCAATGTGCGTGGCGCTATCTTACCTACTAGCTACATGGTTGGTGTTGCTACTCATCCAGCCGCACGTCGTGGTGGCGTAGGTGGTGCATTATTGTTGCACTCCTTGGAAGAATTGCGTCGTCGTGGTCAAGGCATTACCATTTTAATGCCTTCTAAAGCGGGATTTTACCAACAATATGGCTGGGATTTGTACGCTCATCAATGGGTACAGACCATGCCATTAGAGAGTTTGCGTCCTTTGACGGATAAAACCTTATCCTTTGGATTGCTAAATGATGTAGAGCAATGGACATTGCTTGATCCTGTTTACAAAGCCTATACGAAGGATTTATGTGGCTATGCGGAACGGGGTGAGAAGGAATGGAAACGTCTATTAGGCAGTTTCTTTGCTGAAGGTGTGAACATTGCGGTCGTGAAAAACGATGAAGGTCAAATCGAAGGTTACGCCGTCTATCGTTTAGGGGCTCCTGAAATTCCTGTTACAGAATTTGTATATACAACGCGTCGTGCTCAACGTGGTTTGCTTAATTATTTTTATAACCATCGTTCTCAAGGTGAAAGCATTCGCTGGAATGAAGGGTTGCATGATACGGGTTATAGATTTGTTCCTGATGGAAAAACAGGTCATACAACGATGCCGTATATGATGGCGCGTATCGTAGACGTAGAAACAGCATTGACTACGGTACCTGTTAATCCAGAAGCCGTTATGATGCCAATTACCCTAAACATTAAGGTTACCGATACATTATGCGATTGGAATAATGGCGTGTTTGCCCTTACCCTAGGTGAAAGCACTTTACCTAACGTAAAACGCGTTTCTGCTGAATCTGTGGATGAAATCGATATCACCATAGACATTGGCGGTCTAACAGTCCTATTGATGGGGGCTGTATCCGCTAAAGATCTTGTGTTTGAAGGTAAATTACAAGGCGAATCTCATTGGATTGATTATCTAGATATGGTATATCCTAAACAAAATACATATATCAACGAATGGTGGTAATATGAGCTGGAGAACATATACAGTAAAAGAAGAGGTAGATACAACAGTATCTGCTTATGTAAAAGAGCGATTTTCTTTATCCTCTCGAAATGTGCAGATGATATTCCGTAAGAAACGGGTGAAGGTAAATAGCCGCGTTGCTCATTCCAAGCGTATGCTAAGAAAAGGGGATGTTATTACTATTGAGTTACCACAAGATAAGGATTATGGTGTAGAGGTTGAAAAAGGACCTATAGAGGTTCTCTATGAGGATGAACACACACTTGTGGTGTATAAGCCTCCATTTATGCTAGTTCATCCAGCAGGTCAAACGAAATATCATACATTGAGTAATCTGGTGGCTGGCTATTATGCTAAACGCGGCGAAGTTCATAAAATTCGGCCTGTTCATCGCTTGGATCGAGATACGACAGGTGTTATTATGTTTGGCAAAACCCGTGAGGCAGAACAATATTACACTAAACAGCTACAAGAAGGTCGAATTCATCGTGTCTATCGCGGTCTCGTAGAAGGAAAGATTACATCTGATGGTGTGGTGAATGAACCTATCGGTGTGGATCCGGTATTTGATAATCGCCGCTGTGTTGATGAATTTGGTCAAGATGCTGTAACCGAATATCATGTGATTGAATATGATGATGTACAATCGTTGTTAGAGTTTACATTGCTAACCGGACGAACTCATCAAATTCGCGTTCATATGGCTCATATTGGTCACCCTATCATTGGCGATGCCATGTATGGTATGCGGAATAAACCGTATACGAGACAGGCCTTACATGCCTATTCGTTGACATTTATACCATATGGACAATCTGAATTGGTGACTGTTATCGCACCTGTACCATCTGATTTAGGTCGTGAACTACAAAATAAAAAGCTGCCCTAGGGCAGCTTTTTGCATAAGTGTAGGGTTATAGGACAAAAAGTGTGTGTGACTAATCCCAATAAGTTGGAAAATCTGTA